>Ga0335078_10000037_pt1 | contig 249332 bp, 220 predicted proteins | sample Lox_Sample_32_FD_206711 | JGI IMG/M metagenome (GOLD analysis project Ga0335078, IMG submission 206711) | Soil microbial communities from Loxahatchee National Wildlife Refuge, Florida, United States - Lox_Sample_3.2 | ecosystem: Environmental > Terrestrial > Soil > Wetlands | place: USA... | reverse complement strand
CCCTCGCCCGCATCCCCGGCCCCGGCCCGCATCCTGCCGGAACAGGAAACCAGGCAGCCTGACCCCAAGGCACCACCTTCACCCGGCTCCGCTGACGCTACGCCGGGTGCTGCCGCCTGCCTGGCTGGCTGAGGATTCATTTTCGGGTCAGCGCGACGATCTGGCGCAGCCCGGCCTCAGCCACCTGGGCGGCGGGCAGCCCATCGTCCTGGCCGCCGGCCGGGACTTGCGGCTCCTCTTCCGCGGCCGGTTCCTCGGCCCGGCCGCGCACTGGCTCGCGGCGGCGTCCCCGCTCCTCTTCTCGTGTCCGCTCCCGGTCCGGGGCCCGGTCTCGGGCCCGGGCCCCCTCCCGTGCTACCGGCCTGTCAGCCATGTGGTCACCTCCCGGCACCGTAGTACGCCCGGCGGCCGCCCGCACGCCGGCTGCTGGCCCGCCGGCCGGCCGCCCGGCGGCTGCCGGTCGCGGCCGGGCCGATCATCCGGGCCGTCGCGTCCGCCTGCACCCGGGCCAGCTCGTCCTGGGACAGGTGGCCGGCCCGGACCTCCGCATCGGCCTCCTCCAGCTCGCGGCGCACCGCGGCCGGGTCGTGCAGCTCACGTTCTGCCTCGTCGTGAAGGGTTTCGCCGAGCCAGAGGAAGCCGCGCAGCGGCAGCAGCGGCAGCCGGAACAGCAGCGTGAGGAAATCCATCGCGGGTCAGCCTCCCGGCGTGTGTGCTGACACGAAGTCGTACGCCGCCATCGGCCCGAGCAGCCGCAGCTCGACCCGATCCGCCCATTCCCGGGCCAGCGCGCCGAGCGCCTGGTCCAGGTCCACGACGCGGCCGCCGACCACCAGCAGTGCCACGTGCACCGCGTCCAGCTCGTGGCTGGGCTGGCGCACCTGGCTGGCTTCGCAGCAGGCCGCGATCACATCACCCAGCCGGCGGGTGTCCGCGGTGCGCTTCTGGTCGATCGCGGCGTTGATGATCTCGCCCAGCCGGATCCGCAGGCCCCGGGTGGCCGGGTCGGCCTCGGGCCGTCCCGCAAGCTGGTCGCGGATCTCGGCCGCCCCGGGGTATTCGGTCAGCACCTCGCGCAGGATGGCCTGCTCGCGGTAACGTCCCTTGGCCACGAACTGGATCCGGCCCTCGAACTCCGCCAGCTGGGCGGCGAACCCGTCGTGGTACGGCGCCAGCAGCTCGTCCTCGACTGCCTGATCGGTCTGCAGCACGGCGCCGAACCGGAACGGCAGCACTGGCGCCTCCCCGGCCGAGCCGTCCAGCAGCTGCTCGTGGGCCAGCAGGTCCTCGGGCCGCCCGAGCGGCTGGCTGGTGTCAACGTCGCTGGCGAGCGCCGCGATGCCGCGGTAACGCACCAGGCGCACCCTGGCCGGCGGGTCGCCGACCCCCGCGGCGGTGTCGGTGACCGCAACGTCAGCAGGCACGATGCCGTAGACGTAGACAGCGTGGGTGGTCTCCGCGGACCGCTCAGCCTGCCCTGCCTCACTCGTCGTCGGCATGCCGCCTCCTCCGCTGCGGGGCAGGCTGCGCGTCATCGCCGCCCCGGCCGAATTTCTCCCCGGCCGCGTCCAGCGCCCCGCGCACCGCGCCCCTGGCTTTGTGCCGGGTGCCGCCTTCCGCCATGTCCCCGACCAGCTCAGGCAGCGTTTCCTTGTCGTCCTGGATGTTCAGCCGACCCACGGCCTCGGCGAACCGCAGATAGGTGTCGACGCTGGCGATCACGATCCGGGCGTCCACGGTCAGCAGCTCGATGCCGACCAGGGAGACCCGGACGTACGCATCGATGACCAGGCCCTTGTCCAGGATCGTGTCGATCACGTCGGCCAGGCCGGTGGGTTGCGGGCCTGCCGCCGCGCCGCCTGCCGTCTGGGTTACCGTCACCGTCGTCGTCCTTCCATCTCTGGTTCGCGCTCGTCCTCGTCCTCCGCGGCGCCCTCGTCCTCGTCGTCCAGGTACTCGTCCTCCGCGTCCTCGTCGCCCCGGGCCTCAGCCCCGTTCGGGTACTCGTCCGCATAGTCCTCGTCCTCGGTGTACCGGGCTTCCTTGTCCCCGGCCGGCTTCTCGCCGTCGCCCGGCTCGGCTTGCGCCTGATCGCCCTCGCCGTGTTCCTCGCGGACCCGGTCCTCGTGGCTCTGGACGACTTCGCCGTCCTCGATCACCCCGCGCCAGCCCTCGATCTCCTCGGGGTCGAGGATCGCGTGCGACATCATGTGCCGGCGGAAATGCTTGAGCTCCAGCCGGGCCCGGCGGCCCTGGGCCCGCCACAAGTTGCCGGTCTGCTCGAACAGACCCTGCGGGAAGTACTCGAGCACCAGCACGATCCGGGTCAGGTTCGGAGCCAGCTCGTGGAACGTCACCGCCCCGTCGACATGCCCCTTCGAGCCTTTCGACCGCCACACGATGCACTCGTCGGGGCGCTGCAGCAGGATGTTGGATTCCCAGCTGCGGTGCGACCAGAAGACCTGGGCCCGCCAGGAGGCCTTGACTTCATCCTCCTGGTTCACGCTTTCCACCTTCTTCATGAAGGACGGGAAGTCGCTGTATTGCGTCCACTGGTTGTAGGCCAGCCGGACCGGGACCCCGACGTCGATGGTCTCGATGATGCTGGTGACCTTCTTCTGGCCCTTGCCGCCCTGGCCGGTCTTGCCGCCGCCGCCACCGAGCTTCTGCTTGAGACCGGACCAGCCCGCCGGCAGCATCGACCGGACCGGCCCTTTGCCCTCGGCCATGTTCTTGGCCCCGGTCACGGCCGCGACCAGGCCCGGGCCGCCGCCCTGCTCGGCATACTCGATCAGCCGCTGGGTGGCGCCGCCGATCGTGTCCCGGGCCGCGGTGATGGCCAGGTCGGCCAGCTCGCCGAGCAGGTTCTGCACTTCGGTCTTGAGCGTGTCGCCCAGCTCCTGGAGGGAACCGTCGCCATCGTCGCGCCGCTGGTCCTGCACCTCTTCCTGCCGTGTGGTCATGACGTGGACCTCCCGCTCCGCCGGATCGGGGCTTCTGTGCGGCCGGACCGGGCCGGGGCCCGCCGGCCGGCCGACGACCGGGCCGCCCGGCCCGCCGTGCCGGCCGCCGCACGGCCGTCGCCCGCGGGGGCGCGCCGGCGCCGGGGCTGCTCGCCGTCGGGCTCGGCCGGCCGCCGCCGCGGACCCGCGGCCGACCTACCCGCTGACCCCGCCGACCGCCGGGCGCGAGGGCGCTCGGGGGCCTGCTCCTCGTCAGTGGCGGTGCGGCCGGCCGGGTCCTCGTCTTCGGGGCCTTCCACTGCTTCGTCCTCGGGGCCTTCCGCGGCTTCGTCCTCCGGGCCTTCTTCGCCGGCTTCGTCCGCGGTGTATTCGTCCTCGGGGTAGCCGGCCTCGTCGTCCTCCGAGCCATCCTGGTCGGCCGCCTGGCGGCCGCGCCGCCGCCCGCCGGCCGCGCCGCGCACCGACTCCCCAGCGCCGCGCACCGACTCCCCAGCGCCGCGCACCGACTCCCCAGCCCCCTCTGCCATCCGGTCCCGGAGCGCGTCGGCGCGGTCCTGCACCCGGCTGGTCAGGTTGCTGGTCAGCGATTCGACCTGGCTGCGCACCGCGGTCCGGACCGCCGTCCTGCCCACGTCAACCAGCTCGCCGCGGACGCTGTCGACGATGTCACCGACCTCGGGGGACAGCTTGCTGAGCACGTCGCTGGCCAGCGCCGTGTCGCTGCCCTTGCGCAGCAGCCGCCCCGCGGCGGAGCCCACCCCGCCGGTGAGCGCGGCCGCTCCCACGGCCAGCGCCAGACGCGTCTTACGCCGGCGGCCGAGCAGGTATCCGGCTCCCAGGGCCAGGCCGACTTGTGTTTTGCATTTCATCGTCGCTCTCCTTGGCACGCATGCCGTCAGGCGGCGGCTTGGATATCTTTCCGTCGCCGCTACGAAACTAAATGCTTATGTTCCAGTAACCCTCGTGAGTAAGCCCAGCGGCTACCCGGCGCGCTACCCCCGAAACAGGGATCCGGAAAAATGATCTGGCTTAGATTCTGGCTCGCTTGGTTTCACCAGCCGTGCCAGGAGGCAGGCGCGAGGAGGGACCACAGGCCACGCCGGGACCCCCTGACCAGCTCTGCAGCGCTCCGCTGCCCGGTCTCGCGCCGCGCGTGCAGCGTGCGCACGTCCACTGGCCGCGTTTATTCGGCTCGCGGAATCAACGCGTGAGAGGCAGTGCTGGCCGGGCCGCTGCCTTTGGGAGCGCGGCTAATATTTTGGTTGCGCAGCGGAGAAAGATCGGGGGCTGGGATATCGCCCCGACGCGCATTCCAGGTCGCGTCCAGGCCGCGAATTCACGCGCATCAGGCGCTGGCCCGGTATTCGTATCCGGCCCGCCCGGGGACTTTCGCTGCCGGTCTGGATGGCCACGCCCGCTGAGGGTTCAGCCGCGCGGGCCGGCGGCGCTTCGCGGGCCCGGGGCGTTAAGCACCCTCGGGGCATCCGGTGCTGTCACCGAGGAACTGGAATGATCGTGGAACGATATATCTGCCCCGTTCAGCGGCGTGGGGCGGAGAGCACGGGACGTGGCATGAGGCTAACCGAAACCCGTCCGTTGCTCCGGGTGAAACGGCCGCCCGCCCGCACGGAACGTGGACGCTGGCCCGCTGCTGCAGCATTGCGGAGGTGGCCCCGCCAGGGCCGCCGTCGCCTGCCCCGGGGGCCACAGCGCATCCCGCTGCCGTTCGCACTGTCGCCCATCGGCGGGCCGCGGCTGTTCCACCACGAGGGCGAACTGGCGGTGGCCCGCGCCGCCGGGCGCGGGCATCCCCTGCGCGATCTCGGCCCTGTCCACCACGTCCGTCGAGGACGTGGCCGCGCAGGCCGGCACGCCGCTGCGAGCTGACCCCCGGGCCTGATCCGCCGCCGCCTGTAACTGCCCGCATAGCTGGCCGGCGCACCACGGCCAGGTCATGTGTAGCGCCGGAGGTGGCGGGTACCCGCGGCGATGGGGACGAAGCCGGGACAGGCCTGCACCGGCCCTGATTCGGGAGGATGGTCAGCTATGGCAGCCGTTAGGCCGGGCCCGGCCCACTGCCCTCGGGGCTGGTGGCCAGCGCGCTGGCCAGGTCCGGGTGGATCTGGACGATCTCTCCCGCCCCGATGATGGAGAACACCCGGTGCACGCCCGGGGAGCCGATCACGAGCCGCAGCTGGCTGCCCTCGGCGCTGGCCTGCCGGTGGCTCAGCATGATGGCCCGCACCCCGGCCGAGTCGCAGAACGTGGTGCTCGTCATGTCCACGATGAGCACCTGGGGATGCTGGCCGATCGCAGCCAGCAGGCCGTCCTGGATCTCGGCTCCGTTGGACATGTCAATTTCCTCAGGCATCGTGATGACTGCGAGCTGCCCGTGCCAGTTCACCGGCAGATGCCCTGACTTCACGATCTATCACCCGCCTGAGCGAGAGGGGAAACTGACTCAGCCTGGACGTCCGGACCAGGCCCTTTGTACCGACGAGTGGCGCCCGTGATTATCCTATCCATGTCGATCCCGGCGCAAGTCATGGATGAGCCCTGGGCCCCAGACCGCGGCCGGGCCCCCGGCCAGGCGCATCGGGGCGCTGAACAGGAGGGGCGGTCGGGCCGATGACCGGTACCGGGAGCCCCGCGCTGCTGTTCCCTGGGGACAGCGTGATGGCCACCCTGATGCGTGCGCACGACTGGGCCAGCTCACCGCTGGGACCGCCGGCGGACTGGCCGCCAGGCCTGCAGATCGCGACCAGGATCGCCCTGACCTCCCGGTTCCCCATGATCATCTGGTGGGGCCCGGAACTGCGCTTCCTGTACAACGACGCCTACCTGCCCATGCTGGGCGGCAAGCACCCGGCGCTGGACAAGCCGGGCGCCGAGGTGTGGGCTGATATCTGGTCCATCGTCGGGCCAATGCTGGACAGTGTGCTGGAAACCGGGCAGCCCACCTGGTCGGAGGACCTGCTGCTGCCGATGGCCCGGCACGCGTACTGGGAGGAGACGTACTGGACGTACTCCTACAGCCCGCTGCTCGACGACGGGGGTGCGGTGCGCGGCGTGTTCACCGCGGTGACCGAGACCACCGAGCGGGTCATCGGCGCCCGGCGGCTGGCCGCGCTCCAGGACCTGGGTGCGCAAGCGGGCGCGGCACGCACCGTGGCCGAGGCGTGCGGCCTGGTCAGTGAGTCGCTGAGCCGGGCCCAGGCCGACGTGCCGTACTTCGCCCTGTACCTCAGGGACGACAGCCCGGCACGATTCACCCTGGCCAGCGCGACGCGGGGCGCGGAGGCGGCGGCCGAGCCGGGCCGCTGGCCGCTGGCCCGGGCGCTGGCCGAGTCACGGCCCCTGGTGGTGGGCGACCTGGCCGCCCGGCCGCACCAGCTGCCCGCGGGCAGCTGGTCGGAACCACCGCGCGAGGCCATGGTGCTGCCGCTGTACGCGGCGGCCGAGACGATCGGCGCGCTGGTCCTGGCGGCCAGCGCGGGGCACCGCCTGGACGACGACTACCGGACGTTCATGGGCCTGGTCGCCCGGCAGACCGCATCGCTGATCAACGGGGCCAGCGCGTACCAGGCCCAGCAGCGCCGGGCTGAGGACCTGGCCGAGCTGGACCGGGCCAAGACCACGTTCTTCTCCAACATCAGCCACGAGTTCCGCACCCCGCTCACGCTGATCATGGGTCCGGTGCACGAACTGCGCAGCCGGCTCCAGGACGCCGACCCGTCCATCCGCGGCGACCTGGACATGGTGCACCGCAACGGGCTGCGGCTGGGCAAGCTGGTCAACGCGCTGCTCGACTTCTCCCGCATCGAGGCCGGCCGCAGCCATGGCCACTTCGAGCCGGCCGACCTGGCCACGCTCACCGCCGACCTGGGCAGCGTCTTCCGGGCCGCGTTCCAGCGGGCCGGGCTGGGCTTCGAGGTGGACTGCCCGCCGCTGGGCGAGCCGGCCTACGTGGACCGGGAGATGTGGGAGAAGGTGGTGCTCAACCTGCTGAGCAACGCCCTGAAGTACACCGTGGCGGGTTCGGTCCGGCTGTCCCTGACCCGGTCGGGCGGCCAGGCGGTGCTGCGCGTCGCGGACACCGGCAGCGGCATCTCGGCGGAGGACATGCCGCACATCTTCGAGCGCTTCCACCGCGGCAGCACTCCGCAGGCCCGGTCCAACGAGGGCAGCGGTATCGGGCTGGCCCTGGTCAAAGAGCTGGTCGGGCTGCACGGCGGCCGCATCACGGTGGACAGCCAGCCGGGAGCCGGCGCCACGTTCACCGTCTCGATCCCGCTCGGCCGCGGCCACCTGGCCGACGACAGCGTGTTCCCGGCCAGCGAGGCGGTGGCCCCGGCGGGCGCGGACCCGTTCCTCGAGGAGGCGCTGCGCTGGCTGCCCGCCGAACCCAGCGCCCGGCCGGCCGGCGGCCCGGGCCCGGTGGCGGCCCCGGCCGAGGCCGTGCTCATCGCGGACGACAACGCGGACATGCGCGATTACCTGACCCGGCTGCTCCAGTCCGAGTACCAGATCACCGCGGTCGCCGACGGCCGGGCCGCCCTGGCCGCCGCCCGCGCCGAACGTCCCGACCTGATCGTCAGCGACGTGATGATGCCCGGGGTCGACGGCCTGGGCCTGGTGCAGGCGCTGCGCGCCGACCCGCGCACGGCCACGGTCCCGGTCCTGCTGCTGTCCGCCCGGGCTGGCCAGGAGGCCGCCGTCGAGGGCCTGCAGGCCGGCGCGGACGACTACCTGATCAAGCCGTTCGCAGCCGACGAGCTGCTGGCCCGGGCCCGGACGGCGATCGACCTGACCCGGATGCGCAGCCGGCAAGCCCAGTGGCGGTCCGCGCTGACCGAGTCGCTGCAGGAGGGGTTCTTCCTGGCCAGCGCGGACGGCTCGCTGGTGGAGGTGAACGCCGCGTTCCGCGACATGTTCGGTCACGGCCCGGGCGCGCCGCTGCACGAACTGCCCCGGCTGTGGCGGCCGGACCCGCGCGATGACCCGGACGGCGGCCAGATCGCAGCCGAGTCTTACGCCACCACTCAGCGGCAGCCGGCGGGCAGTTTCACCGTGCCGCTCCGGCACCGCGACGGGCACCGGATCTGGGCCGCGGTCAGCTTCAGCGCGGTCGAGGATCCGGACGGCCGTGGCCGGATGCTGGTCGGCACGATCAGGGACGTGACCGCGGAGCGGCTGGCCACCGAGCGGGAGACCGCGGTGGCCGCCATGAACAGCGAGCTGGCCCAGGCCGTGACCACGGACGGGGTACTGGCCGCGGGCCTGGCCGAGCTGCGGCGGCAGTTCGGCACCGCCCGCGTGCTGGCCGCCATCTGGCGCGAAGAGGACGAGCCGCCGGAGCTGATCTCGGCCCCGGCCGGCCTGTACTGGGATGAGCTGCCCGCGCCGCTGCGCGGCACCGTGGAACGGCTCCGCGGGCAGCCGCCGCTGCAGATCACTACGGCACCGGGCCGGCCGGCCTGGGCGGCCGGTGGCGCCGGCCAGCCGGCCGGCGCGGGCACCGCCGTCGAGTACTCCGGGAACGTCGCGGCCATCTGGGTCGACCTGGACGGCCGCCCGCCATTCGGCCTGGAGGACCGGACCCTGCTGGCGCTGCTGTGCGGCTGCCTGGGCCAGGCGCTGAACCGGGAGCACCTGCTCGACCAGGAGCGTGAGGTCGCACTCGCGTTGCAGCACGCCATGCTCGGGCCGGCCCGGCTGCCACCCGGGTTCGCGGTCCGCTACGAGCCGGCCACACCGCCGCTGGAGGTCGGCGGCGACTGGTACGACATCGCGGAACTGCCGGACGGGCAGATCGGCATCATCGTCGGGGACTGCGTCGGCCGCGGGCTGGCCGCGGCCACCGTGATGGGCCAGCTGCGCAGCGCGTGCCGGGCCCTGCTGCTGGACGCTCCGGGGCCGGCCCCGGCGCTGGCCGCGCTGGACCGGTTCGCCACGGTCATCCCGGACGCCCTGTGCAGCACGGTGTTCTGTGCCGTGCTGGACCCGGCCACCGGCCAGCTGCGCTACGCCAGCGCTGGTCATCCGCCCGGCATCCTGGCTCACCCCGACGGCCGGGTGGAGTTCCTCGATCAGGGCCGTTCGCTGGCCCTGGCGCTGAACCCGGACCACCCGCGCAGCGAGGCGACGGCGCAGATCCCGGAGGGAGCCACGCTGCTGCTGTACACCGACGGGCTGGTCGAACGGCGTGGCCTGGACCTCGACGTGACCACCCGGCGGGCGGCCGGTCTGCTCCAGGCCGACCAGCAGACCCCGGTGGCGGAGCTGGCCGAGCGGATCATGACCAGCCTGGCGCCCGCGCAGGGTTACGAGGACGACGTCGCGCTGCTGATGTACTGCCGGCCCGCCGCGCTCAGCCTCAGCTTCCGCGCCGACCCGGATGAGCTCGCCCCGGTGCGCAGCCGGCTGCGCGGCTGGCTCAGCCAGCTCAGCATGGACCCGCTGATCGCCCAGGACGTGCTGATCGCCGCGTGCGAGGCGTGCGCCAACGCCATCGAGCACGGGTACCACGGCTCGCGCACCGGGACCGTGTGGCTGCGGGTTGAGGTAGCCGGCCCCGACATCGTGATCACCGTGTCCGACCGGGGCCGGTGGCGTGAGCCGCGCGAGATCCGCGACCGTGGCCACGGCCTCAAGCTGATCCGGGCCACCATGCGCGACGTGGCCATCACCGCGAACGAACGGGGCACTACCGTCGAGATGCGCGCGGGTACGTCCTGACCTGGGTCGCTGAGGCTATGGCCGGCCCGCCCCGGCGCGGGCAGCGTACAATGCCGCTGCGGCGGGGAATCGACATGGCCGGGATGAGTGCCGGAGGCCGCGGCGGCCAGGCGGCGCATTGCTGAGGGAAACTGGATGAGCACGCAACCGGACCAGCCAGAAGCGGAACACCCGGGCCGGTACAGTCACGAGGCCCTGCTCTACCCGGGCGACGGTCAGTTCCTGTCCGGCGTGCTGTCCTTCGTCCGGCCGGCGGTGGACGCCGGCTTCCCGGTCCTGGTCCTGCTGACCGCGGCCCGGATCGCCGCGGTGCGCGGCGCGCTGGGACCGGCCGCGGAAAAGGTCGAGTTCGCCGACATGGCTGAGGTGGGCGGCAACCCGGGCCGGATCATTGGCGCCTGGCGGCGGTTCCTGGACGCCCACGGCGGCGCAGCCGAACTGCGCGGCGTCGGCGAGGCCGTATTCCCTGGCCGCTCCCCGGCCGAGCTGGCCGAGTGCGTGCGGTACGAGGAACTGCTCAACGTGGCCTTCGACCCGGCCACGCCGCTGCGGGTGCTGTGCCCCTATGACGTGGCCGCGCTGCCCGCTCCGGTCATCGCGGACGCCCGGCGCACCCACCCGTACCTCACCGGCGGCATCCCCGGGGACCGGCAGCGGTCGGCCGGCTTCCGGCCCGCTGACCTGGCCGAGCCGTACACGAAGCGGCTGCCCGCCAGGCCCGCCGACGCGGCCTGCATCACGTTCGAGCGCGGTGGCCTGGGCGGCCTGCGATCCTTCGTCACGGCCCAGGCCGAGCGGGCCGGGCTGGCCTCGCGGCCCGCCACCGCCCTGGTGGCGGCCGTCAATGAGATCGCTACCAACAGCCTCCAGCACGGCGGCGGGCGCGGCGAGCTGCGGGTCTGGACCGATGACGGCTGGCTGCTCTGTGAGGTATCCGACCAGGGGCACCTGACAGCGCCGCTGGCCGGCCAGCTGCCACCGGCCGCCGATCAAGGAGCCGGCCTGTGGCTGGCCAACCAGCTCACCGACCTGGTGCAGATTCACTCCAGCACCGGTGGCACCGTGGTCCGGGTGCACCAGAAGCTGTGACCCTGGCTACTCGCCTGACGTGGTCTCCACGTCACCCGGGGTCGGCTTCCGTCCCGGCCGCCCGGACCGGCCCCCCGCCGCTGGGCCGTGCTCCGGGTGCTGCGGCACAGTCAGCCCATCCAGCGGGTTGACCCGCCCGGCCGGCACATAGTCCGGGGTGTGCAAAGCCGCCGCCGGCCCGTCCTGCGCGACCCGCTTCCTGAGCCGGGAGTGGTTCTGGGCGTCCTGGTAGCCCGGCCTGGTGTGCTTGCGCCGGAACGTCAGCCACAGTGGCACCCCGATGATGACCAGGATGACGAGCAGGCCCAGCGGCCAGTTGGCGATGACGGCACCAGTCATGTTTCCTCCCCACTTACGGTGACGCCAGCGCGGGCCCGGCAAGCGCCCAAATCCGGTCCTGGGTATGCCGCTCCCCGGCTGCGCGGCGGTAAACATCGCTGGCCGCGGCGGCCGCGGGCCGCGGCGTGGTCTCGGTGTGGTCTCGCACCTGCGGGCCCGGCCGCCCGGCAGCGGCCGCTGGCCCGGCGGGTGAGCGGCTGGCTGATCTGGTGGGTGCTGCTCATGCCGTTCTGGGACATCGCCGGCGACCCGGTCAGCACCGCGGCCTCGTCACTGGCCTGAAGACCGCCCCGCAGCGCTGGCCTGAGCAGCGCGGCCCGCGGGCCGGGCGCGCGGCGCAGCGGGTTACCGCGCGGCCCGGTCATGACGCAGACCGGACAAGCCGAGCACGGCGTCGGCGGCACTGCCGGGGGCAGTGGCCAGCACCAGCGTCTGCCGGAAAAGCGCCAGCTGGTCCTTCACCTGATAGAGGGCAGCGACGCCAGCGCCGCCGAGGTGAGTGACCCCGGTCAGGTCCACACTGAGCGGAAGCGTGCCGCCGCGGCAGGCGATCAGCAGCTGGGAATGGAAACTGCCCGCCGTGCTGGCGTCAACCGGGCCGCGTACCGTGGCCCGGGCGCAGCTGCCGCCGGCCGTGCAGTCGACCTGGAAAGCCGGGCCGGCCGCGGGCACGGCGCGCAGCGGGCTGGCTGCTGAGGTCACGGCCACGGACCGGCTCAGCCGGTGCCGGAGCGTCACCACGGTCCCGCGGGCGCCCTGGGGGGTACCCCGGGGCTGTGGCGGGTGATGCACGTCCAGCTGATCGATCATGCGGCCGACGAGCATCAGGCCCGCGCCGCGGCCAGGGATGGCCGGGTCGGGCGCCTTCCAGCTGCCGCGGTCGCTGATCCGGCATTCGGCATGCCCGTCATCGCCGAGCACCGCCTGCATCCTGACCCGGCCCGGCTGGCCCGGTGGATAGGCGTGCTCGATGGCGTTGCCGAGGACCTCCCCCGCAGCCAGCAGGAGGGTGTCCCGGTTCTGCACCAGCGGGTCGAGCTGGCTGAGCCAGGTGGCGAGGGAGTGCCGGGCGGCGCGCAGGCTGGCCGGGATGGCGGGCAGGTCGAGGTTCAGCTCGGGCACCGGCGCCGGCCGCCGTTGCGCGGCCAGGGCGATGGCGTCCGCGGCGCCGTTGGCGGCGGCCAGCAGCGCCGAGGTCCGCTGGCACACCCCGTCAGCGGTGGTGGCGGTACCGGCATGGGCAGCCGGCCGGGGCGGGCCAGATCGGCTGGTCTCCCCGGCGCTGTGCAGCAGCAGCAGCTCACCACGCTGAAGCTGCTCGCGGGCCAGCACCGGCGCGGAGCCGGTGGCCAGGGGGCCTGCGCCCGTGCTGGGCAGGCACCGGGCCCGGCCGCCGGCGCTCACGATCACCGGTGGCGGGTGGCCATAGCTGGCGTAGCACAGCGCGCCGTCGCCGGGGCTGAGCGCGGCCAGAACCAGGGTGGCAGCGCGCAGGGCGGGCCGGCCGGCCGCGAAACGGTCAACCCGGGCCAGGCCAGTGGCCAGGTCGTCCCCGGCGGCCAGCAGCTCCGCCAGGACCGCGCCCAGCTGGCCCATGGCCGCGGCGGAGGTGCGGCCCGGCCGGGTCACACCGCCGACGATCAGCGCCACCCCACCGCCCGCCAGCGGCACGGCGTCGAACCAGCCGCCGTCGGCGTGACCATCCACCCGGTAGCAGGCCGCCATCTGCACCAGCGGCAGGACAGCCAGGCCCGTGGGCAGGCTCAGGCCGCCGGGCCGGGCTCCGGCGCTGGCCGGACGCGAACCCCGTGTCACCCCAGCCGCCCGCTGCCGATTCACATGCCCGTCCTCGGAAAAGGCCACTGCCCGGCCTCCTGCCGCTTCCTGAAATTTCTGCTGAGCTGCCCCCCGTGTCAGCGGCCAAACGTGCGGCCGCGCGGCGCCGGGGCCGACCGCCACCCCCCGGCCCAGCCGGGAGAGCCCGGCCGGGGGTCCCCGGCAACTACGGCTGCCTTTGTGCAATCATTGATATATGGAAAAGCTTGTCATGGGGCACACGTCGGCCTCGCGGTGCCCGGGCCATGCGGCGCCGCAACCGGAGGCCACCCCTGCCCCGGACACGATGACCGACGCTGAGCTGCTGGAACTCGTCCACGCACTGCCCGCCGCCAGCAGCCGCCGGTCCGCCGCCGCCGAGCTGCTCATCCACCGCTACCGGGGCCTGGTCCGCGCGGCCGTCAACCGGTACCGGCGCAGCCCGGAACCCACCGAGGACCTGATGCAGGTCGGCTACCTCGGCTTGGTCAAGGCGATCAACAACTTTGACCCGGCCTTCGGCCGTAACCTGGCCGCTTACGCGCAGCCGTGCATCACCGGGGAACTCAAGCGCTATTTCCGGGACAAGCGCTGGCAGGTCCACGTCGAGCGGCCGGTGCAGGAACGGCTGCTGCAGCTACGCCAGGCATCCCGGGAGCTGACCCAGGAGCTTGGCCGTCGGCCCAGCCGCGCCGACCTGGCCCAGGCGGTGGACTGCACCGAAGCCGAGGTGGGCGAGGCACTGCAAGCCGATCAGATGATGCAGCCGACGTCGCTCGACGCGCCGCTGGCGGGCGAGCAGGATGCGCCGACGCTGGCCGACACGCTGGGCCGCGACGACCCGGCGCTGGAGCACATGCTGGCCATCGACGCGGTGACCGCGCACTGGGACGAGCTGCCCCGGCGCGAGCAGCGCATCCTGATGTTGCGGTTCTATGGCGACATGACCCAGGCCGAGATCGGCCGGTCGCTGGGCATCTCCCAGATGCACGTGTCACGGCTGCTCGCGCACGCACTCAATCACCTGCGGCAGCGGATCACCGGGCCGGCCGCGGTGCCGTCAGCCGTGGCCAGGGCCGGCTGACGGCCCACTGACTGCCCGTCCGGGCACATCAGCAGCGCCGGCGGGCTGCGGCCAGGCGAGGGCCAGGGTGGGGTAGACCCGCAGGATCGCGTCGAGTCCCAGCAAGTGGGCCATCCGGAGCACCGGGCCGTCGGGAAGCACCAGCCGTAGCTCGACGCCGTGCCCGGCGGCCTCTCCGTGCGCCTGCAGCAGCATCCGCATGCCCGAAGAGTCGCAGTAACCGGTGGCGGTCAGGTCCGCAATGACAACGGTCACGCCGGAACCGCAGACGGCGGCGAGCCTGGCCCCCAGACCGGGCGCGCTGGCCTGGTCGATCTCGTCCGGGAGCAGGATCACTACCGTCCGCCGCGCTGCGCGGCGGGCCGGCCGCAAATTACCAGACACGGCGGGTGCCTCCTCCCCGATCCTCGGTGACCTGGAAGAGCGCACAGCAGCCAGCCCCAGGTGCGGCTGGCTCGACAACCGTCACTGCTCATCTTGCCTGCTGGGGGCGGCCCAGTCCAGATCGGCCCGGGATCCGCAGCAGCCCGGGAGCGCCCGCCCGCGGCCAGGACGAGAATGACCGTTCAGCCGCTGCTCCACGGCATGCCGGGACCAGTCCGCGCCCGGTGCCCGGGCCATGGAGATCTGGGTATGTGCCCGGTCCGCGGTGACCACCACCGGAACCCCCGCGGGCAAAGCCCTGACCGGGATGTTAGAACCCCGGAATGCTGGGCAGGTTGGCCTGGTTCAGCCGTGTTTCCTGGCCCGCCCCGCCCGGTCCGGGCCCGTCGGGATCGCGGAGCCAACCGGACGGGACCCGTGATGCTCCATCCACCGAACATGGCCAGCGGCCGGTCCCGGCCGGCGGCAGTCGTCGTGCCGGTCTGCCCCACCCGGGACGAGGCGCGGCTGGATACCCTGGTCGAACGGGTCAACGAGATCCCGCCCGCCCCGTCCCGCTGGGCAAAGGAATACGGTCACTGATGGGTACTCCGCTACCGCGCGGTAGCGCCGTGGCTGAGCGGCGCACAGGTGCGCCATGACCCCGGCAGAAACAGGTGTGAGCTGGTCCGGACGGCATGCGGTGGTGACCATGCCCGCCGAGATCGATATGGCCAACTCCGCCATGGTGACGAGCCTGCTGGCCGCGGTGATCGGCGAGGACAGCGAGCTGATCACGGCCGACCTGACCGGCACCAGGTTCTGCGATTCGGCCGGCGTGCACGCGCTGGCCCGCGCCGCCGAGCAGAGCGCCGCCCGCGGCTCCGAGTTTCGCGTTGCCGTTGCGGACTCGGCAGTAACCCAGGTCCTCCAGCTCAGTGGCCTGGACCAGGTGGTGCCGGTATACCCCAGCGTCCAGCGGTCGCTCGACGCGCCCCGGTCCGGCCGCTCCCAGCTACCCGCAGCACCGCGGCCGGCCGGCGCCGGGCCGCCTGCTGAGGCGGCCCGTGGTGCGCTGCCGCAGATTCAGGAAGCGCTGCTGCCGGCGGCACTGCCGGTACTCCCCCAGGCCAGGATCGCGGCTTACTATCTCGCGGCCGCTCAGGACCAGGCCGCGGGCGGTGACTGGTTCGACGCGGTAACCCGGCCGGACAGCTCAGTGGCCCTGGTCGTCGGTGACGTGGCTGGTCATGGGGTGCCGGCTGCGGCGGCGATGGGTCTGCTGCGCGCCGCAATGAACGACCTGCTCGCCACCGGGCCCGAGCTGGTGACGGTGCTGAGCCGCGTGGATGCGTTTGCCACCCGGTTCCCGGCGCTGCATGCGGCCACGCTGGTACTGGCGGTCCTCGACCCCAGCGATGGCACGATGCGCTATGTGACCTGCGGTCACCGGGCACCGCTCGTGCTCAGCCGCGACCGGCCAGCCCGGTTCCTGCCCGAGACCGGGACCGGCCCACTGGGCACCGGGTCAGCGCCGGTGCTGGCCAGCACCCAGCTGCAGCCAGGTGAGCTCGTGCTGCTGTGCAGCAATGGGCTGACCGCGCGGCCGAACCGGGCACCAGCAGAATGCCTGGCTGACCTGGCCAAGGTGGCCAGCGACGCGATCGCCGGCCGGACCGTGCGCGCGGGCGGTACCGCCACCGCCGCGGACCGGCTGTGCCAGCTGCCGGTGGAACTGCTGGCTGGTGCCGGGTACGCCGATGACGTCGCGGCGCTCGCCGCGCACTGGCTCCCGGAACCAGCCCCCGAGCTGCACTGTGAGCTGCCGGCCGAGGCCGGGACGGTGCGGGCCATGCGGCGCTCGTTCGGCGACTGGCTCAGCCAGCTCGATCCGCTGGTCCAGGATCGTGACGCGCTGCTGCTCGCGGTGACCGAGGTCGTCACGAACGCCGCCGAGCACGCCTACCCGCCTGGGCAGCCCGGCCTGGTCGAACTGCACGCTTCGGTCAGCAACGCCGGGGAACTGGAGTGCCGCATCACCGACCATGGCACCTGGCGGGTCCCCGATCCGGGCCACGCGTGGCGCGGCCAGGGCCTGATGGTCGCCGCCCATCTGGTCAACCAGATGCGGGTCCAGCACCTGCCGCAGGACGCCGCGGCCCCCCCGGGGGCGCGCGGCACCCTGGTGACCCTGCGGCACCATCTCACCCGTCCCGCCGTGCTGATGGCGCGCAGCAACGCCGGCCCGGCCGCCCGGGTGGATGGCCCGGCGTTCAGCGTGACGGCCAGCGCTGCGGGGCCGGTGGCCCGGGTCACGGTAGCTGGCCCGCTCGATACCGCAACGGCAGACCGGCTGGCTGGCCAGCTGCTGGCCGCCTGCCGCGGCGGCACGCTGCCGCTCACCGCCGATCTGCGCCAGGTAACGCTCCTTACCAGCGCCGGGGTCCGCATCCTCTACCAGGTCAGACAGCAGCTGAACGCCCATCACCAGCAGCTGACCCTGATTACCGAGCCGGGTAGCCCGACGGCTGCGGTAGTGGAACTCGTCCGGCTCAGCAATGCTGCACCGGGCGGGGATCTGACGTAGCCTGGTGCCGGTGCCCGGGCGGCGGCAGTCACGCAGCTGCAGTAGGCCGGCCACGAAACTCCGCGGAGTTGCCATGCAGCCAGGAACCGCTGGTGAGCCACACCGGTCCTGAGCCGGGCGCGGCCCGGCCGGCCACTCATGATCAGGCCGCCGCACCGCCCGGCGCCTGGTCTGACCGGGTCATCGGCCAGGCTCCGCAGAGCCCGCTGCGGGTGAGCTTCACCCACCCACCGGCCCGGCTCCACGTCGCCGGGGTGGTCGACGAATCGACGTTCGCCATGTTCCGCCGGGCACTGGTCAAAGCGGCCATGGCGGGTGACCGCGACTTGTGTGTGGACCTGGCCGGGGTCGAGTTCTGCGACCTGGCCGGCCTGCGGAGCATCATTTCCCTGGCCGAACCCAGCGGTACCGGCCATGCCGCGGTCGAGCAGGTCACCATCGCCCACCTGCCTGACCATCTCACTGAGATCATGCACATCCTCGGCTGGGACACCACGCCCGGCGTGGTCGTGGATACCGGCTGAGCCCAGCCGGCCTCACCGGTTCGGGCCGCGGAGCCGGACGGGTACCCTCCGCCGCAGGCCGTGCTCAGGACCGCGTGTCCACTTCGCCGTCCGGGTGGCCGGGGACGGCGTTGGACACGGCGCGGATCCTGGTCACCCGGCCATCCTCGGTGTCCGCCGCGGCCACCTGCACACCGGGGGCGCCGGGCACCGGGCCCTGCGGCGCGGGCCCGCCCATCAGGCCCTTGGCCGCGGCACCCGGCGGTGCGGGGGCCGGCTGCTGGCCGGGCAGTTCGGGCGACAGCGAGTCCAGCGCCGGCGTCCGGTCATCCGGCCCGGACTCGCGCCGTCGCTGCGCCACGTGACGCGATGCGTCCTCGCCGCGCTGCGCCGCCGCCTGCGGGCGTTCGTCCTGGCGGCTGGCGGGCACCGGCTCATGCCGGGCCTGGTTCAGGTTGGCCTGATGCCCCGTCTCCTGGCCTGTCCTGTGCTGCCGCGCCATCGCTCACTCCCTCCAGCTCCACACCCATCGCGGGACCGCTTTGCGGGACCGCTGGCCCGGCGTCACCGCTACCCACGCCCAGGCTGGCTACACACGGCGCGGCCCGGGCGGCACGGTCATCCGCGCCTGGGGTCAGCGGGCCACCGGCGGGCCGCCGCCGTCCATCACCTGCAGCGCGCTGGCCACCGTGATGCCCCGGCTCCTGAGCGTGTCGCCGACCAGGCCCGGCCCGGCCAGCAAGCCAAGCACCAGGTGCTGGGCGGTGAGGCTGCGGTCGCCCCGGGCCGCCTTCTGCCGTTGGGCCGCGTTCACGGCGGCTACCGCGTCGGGTGACATCGACGTCCGCCACCGGCGCCGGCCCGCCGCCCGGGGCCCGTCAGTCAGGGCGCCGTTGCCGAGCTGGGCTTCCACCCGGGCCACGACCTCGTCCAGGTCGATGCCGAGCCCGGCCAGGGCCTGCTGCTGCGCCACGGAGACGCCGCCGCGGCGGCGGCCCTGATGCACCTCGGCCCAGACCGCCTCGGTCTCGTCCGGCCCGGCGAGCTGGCCCAGCAGCTGCTGGCTGTCTGGATTGGCCAGCAGCGCGGCAAACAGATGCTCCTCGGAAATCTGGCTGGTCCCCTCGGCGCGGGCCCGCTGCACGGCATCCGCAAGAACAGCCGCCGCCGACGAACCGGGCTTCCCAGGCATCAGCTCAGCCTCCGTGGTGCTTCTTGAACGCGGCCTGGCGGCTGACGCCAAGCTCCTTGGCAATCTCGGCCCAGGACCAGCCCTGCGCCCGGGCGGACCGCACCTGGGCCCGCTCCAGCTGGTCCGCGAGCTTCCGCAGCGCCGCGACGGCGCGCAGGCCGGTCCGCGGATCCCGGTCACCCGCGGCGCCCGCCAGGGCCACCGCCTCGTCGCTCATACTGTCAACCTAGGTTGGCAGCCGCTATCTGTCAACTCAAGTTGGCAATAGTTCCGTTGCGGCCTGCCTTTCACCGGCCTGCCCGGCTGGGGTCCCCGCCAGCGGGCTGGTCGCCCCTTGGGCCTGCCCCGGCTGCTGGGCGCCGGGCGGGCCAGGGAACACTCATGACTGGAGGTGAGCACATGGACCTGGACTTCCTGCGCCCGCTCTACACCGGCCTCGGCGGTTATGCCTCGGTGTACCTGGACACCTCACGTGATCATGAGGAGGCCCAGCGCGAGGTCGACGTGCGCTGGCGGAACGCCAGGGAGCGGCTGGCCAGCGCCGGAGCTGACCCGGCCACGCTGAACGCGCTGGCCGAGGTGATCAACGACGCTGGGCAGGCCGCGCCCGGCCGGGCTGCGTTCGGCCGAGACGGCGTGGCGCCGTTGGCCGCGTCGCTGGCCGCCCCGCCACGCCGGGAGATAGCCCGGGTGGCCCCGCTGCCGCACGCCATGCCGCTGCTGGCCCAGCGTGATCCGCACATCCCGCAGCTGCGGGTGACCGCCCGGCACGATGGCGGGGAGGTGGTGGTGGTCAACGCGGCCGGCCGCGAGTACGAGGAACAGGTGGCCGGCACCGGGTGGCCGGTGCACAAGGTCTCCGGCGGCGGCTGGTCACAGCTGCGCTACCAGCGCAGCACCGAGGAGGCGTGGAAGACCAACGCCAGGGAGCTGGCCGAGCGGGTGACCACCGAGGCCGGCCGGATCGGGGCCGGGCTCATCCTGGTGGCCGGCGACCCGGTGGCCCGGTCGCTGCTGGTCCAGCAGCTCGGCAGCGAGCTGGCCGCGGTCACGGTGATCATCGACCACGAGATCCCGGCCGACAGCGAGGCGGCCGGCCGGGCCGCCAACCAGGCCGTGGCCGACTTCGCCGTGCGGCGCAGCCGGGAACGGTACGAGCACTGGCGGACCCAGCAGGCGCACGGCCACGGCGTGGCCGGGCTGGCCGCCACCATGGCCGCGTTCCGTGACGGCGCGGTGGCCGAACTGCTGCTCGCCGATCACCCGGAGTCCACGGCCACGGCCTGGATCGGGCCCGGCCCGGCCGACCTGGCCAGCTCGGCCGCGGAACTCACCGAGCGGGGCGTGGCCGGCCCGGTGCCGGACCGGGCGGACGCCGCGCTGGCCCGGGCGGCCGCGATGACCGGCGCCCAGCTGTACTTCCTGCCCGCGGCGGATCCGGCCCCGGAGGACGGGATCTGCGCGCTGCTGCGCTTCCCGGCCCGGTGAGCTGGCCGGGCCGGCGGATGCCGCCGGCCCGGCCCGGGCGTTTGGCCGCATGGGCCAGCGCACCAGGGCGGTGCTGCTAGCTTTGCGTGTCATGACGGAGACGAGACGCGTCCTGGTGACCGGCGGGGCCGGCTTCGTGGGCGCCACCCTGGTCCGGCGGCTGCTCGCCAGCGGGCACACGGTCCGCGTGTTCGACAACTACTCGACAGGCCACCCGGACCACCTGAGCGGGGTGGACGTCGAGACGTTCGAGGGGGACATCCGGGACGCGGACGCGCTGGACAAGGCGCTGGCCGGGCTGGACTCGGTGATGCACCTGGCCGCGGCGGGCTCGGTCGTCCAGTCGGTCGCGGACCCGGTGCTGAACTTCGACGTCAACGTGGTGGGCACGTTCCGGGTGCTGGACGCGGCCCGGCGGGCCGGGGTGGAGCGGACCGTGCAGGCCTCCACCGGGGGGGCGCTGATCGGTGACGCCACGCCGCCGGTGGACGAGCGGTCGCTGCCCAAGCCGATCTCCCCGTACGGCGCGAGCAAACTGGCCGGCGAGGGCTACGCCTACGCGTTCGCCAAGGCCTATGACCTGCGCACGGTGGCGCTGCGGTTCGCCAACGTGTACGGCCCGTGGAGCGCCCGCAAGCGCGGGGCGATGACCACGTTCTTCCAGCGGCTGAACGCCGGCCAGCCGCTGGTGATCTACGGCGACGGCTCGTCGTCCCGGGACTACATTCACGTCGACGACATCTCCGGCGCGCTGCAGCGGGCCCTGGAGCTGGACCTGCCGGGCGGCACCGTGCTGCACATCTCCTCCGGGGTGGAGACCACCGCGCGGGAACTGGCCGAGCTGTGCCGGGCCGCGGCCGGGCGGCCGGACCACCCGATCGAGTACGAGCCAGTGCGCCGCGGTGAGGTGGACCGTAACTTCGCGAACTACGAACTGGCGGGCAAGCTGCTCGGGTACGCCCCCACGATCAGCCGTGAGGACGGCATCCCGAGCACCTGGGCATGGTTTGGCGAACACGTGTTCCAGGGGTGAACGGAGCTGCGGATCGCGGTCATCGGGACCGGTCGCATTGGTGGCACGCTCGGCAGCCGGTGGCATGCCGCCGGGCACGACGTCGTGTACGGCTCGCGCACCGGCAGCGGTGCCGGGCCGGGCGGCGCCCGGGTGCTGCCGGTCGCCGATGCGCTGGCTGACGCCGAGGTCGTGCTGCTCGCCGTGCCGGGCGGCGCGATCCGCGACGTGATCAGCGCTAACGGCGCCGCGCTGGCCGGCCAGGTGGTGATCGACGCGGTGAACCGGATAGGCGAGCCGGACGTCAGCAGCCGGGCCGACGTCGAGGCGGCCGCGCCCACCGCCCGCTATGTGCGCGCGTTCAGCACGCTGGGCTGGGAGAACTTCGCCGACCCGGCGGCCGGCGGCGCGGACCTGTTCTTCGCCGCCGGCCCGGCGGCGCGGGACGTGGCCGAGGAGCTCATCCGGGCGGTCGGTCTGGGCCCGGAGTTCGTCGGCGGCCCGGACGCAGCCAGCACCGTGGACGGGGTGCTCCCGCTGTGGTTCTCGCTGGTCCAGCAGCACGGCGGAAACCGCACGCTGGCGTTCCGCGTCGTGCGGTAGCGCTACGGGATCAGCGCGATCTTGCCGGTGGCGTGCCCGGCCATGCTCATCCGGTGCGCGGCGGCCACCTGGCTCAGCGGGTAGGTCCGGGTTACGAAGACGTGCAGCGCGCCGTCGCCAGCCAGCCGGGCCAGGTCGAGCCGGGCCGCGCTGCGGATCACGGTGCCCGGGTCCGCGCCCGGGGCCCCGCCGAGCAGCTTGATCCCAGTTTCCCGGGCCCGTGGCGTGACCACGATGGTGGCGATCCGGCTCCGGTCCGGGACCAGGGCCAGCGACACGTCGAGCGCCTCGCCGGTGCCGATCAGGTCCAGAGCCACGGCCACGCCACCGGGCGCGGCCGCGCGGACCCGGCCGGCCAGGCCGTCACCGTACGCCACCGCGATGGCGCCCAGCCCGCGCAGGAAGTCGTGCCGGGGCGGGCTGGCCGTGGCGATCACCGTCGCGCCGCGGCTCACCGCGAGCTGGACGGCCATGATGCCGACACCCCCGGCGGCGCCGTGCATCAGCACGGTGTCCCCGCGCCGCACGCCGGTGGCGGCCAGCGCGTGCCAGGCGGTGACCCCGGTGAGCATCAGCGCGCTGGCCTGGGCCCAGTCCAGCGCGGCCGGCTTGGGCACCAGCGCGTCCGCCGGGGCGATCAGGGCGGCGGCGTACGCGCCGGGAGCGCGGAACGCGATCACCTCGTCGCCCACCCGGACCGGGCCGGCCGGCCCGGCCACCGCGGTGCCGGCCGGGCCCGGGCCGACCGCGGTGACCACGCCGGCCGCCTCGGAGCCGAGCCGCATCGGCAGCCGGGCCGGGTCGGCGCCCATCCGGCCGCTGTAGACCTTCCAGTCGACCGGGTTGACCCCGGCCGCGCGGACCTCGATGCGGGCCTGGCCCGGTCCCGGCTCGGGCACCGGCTGATCCACCACGGAGAGCACCTCAGGACCGCCGAACGCGGTCGCGACCACCACAGCCGACACAACAACCGCAACGTCAGTGCCGCGGTGACTGATTCCGCCAGGCCATCACCGACCAGCGGGACAGCCCGGACAGCACGGACAGCACGCTCAGCACGGAGCCAGCCGACAGCAGCGATCCGGCCGAGGCCACAGATCCGATCGACAGCACCGACCCGGCCGAGCCGATGGACAGGATCGACCCGGACGAGCCGATGCACAGGATGGAACCGGACGACCCGATGCTCAGGATCGAGCCGCTGGACCCGGGCCCGCCAGGGATAGCTCGCATGAGGTCAGCTGGAACGCTGGGCCGCGGCGTCGAGAGACTCCGGGTGGGCCCGGCGGTAGTGCTCGGTCAGCACGGCGGACGCCTGACCGGGCCGGTGCGCGATGGTGCGCTTGCAGATCTCGCAGCGCAGCACGGGCAGGTGGGTAACGGTGACAGGAAAGCGGGGAGTGCTCATCACCTCCCATCATGCCAGACCCGGCCGGCCAGCTGGTTGCGCCGCGCTCAGCCGCCCGCTGGGCAGTAGGCCAGATGATCGTTGACCACCCCGACGGCCTGCAGATAGCTGTAGATAATGGTGGACCCGACGAACGTGAAGCCGCGCTTCTTGAGGTCCTTGCTGATCTGGTCGGACAGCGTGGTCCGGGCGGGCAGCTCGGCGGCCGACCGGGGCCGGCCGGGCACCGGGGTCCCGTCCACCCAGGCCCACAGGTAGCTGGCGAACGAGCCGTGCTGCCGCTGAGTGCCCAGGAAGGCCCGGGCGTTGCGGACGGTGCCCGCCACTTTCAGCCGGTTCCGCACGATGCCCGGGTCGGCGAGCAGGCTGGCCAGCTTGGCCGCGTCGTAGCCGGCGATCCGCTCCGGGTCGAACCCGTCCAGCGCCCGCCGGTAGCTGTCCCGCTTGTTCAGGATGGTCGCCCAGGACAGCCCGGCCTGGGCGCCTTCCAGCAGCAGCATCTCGAACAGGTACGCGTCGTCCCGGGACGGGACGCCCCACTCGGTGTCGTGATACGCCCGCATCGCGTCCGAGCTTTCCGCCCAGTCGCAGCGCCGCGGGACAGCGGCCCGGTCCATGGGCCTGGACACTACCCGGAACCGCCGTCAGCGCTGACCGGCCCGCCCCTGACCGGCCCGCCGAGCAGCTCGATGTACCGGTCCACCATCATGTCCCGGCCCTTGAGCTGGGCGACCACCTCGGCCGGCAGCAGGCCGCCCTGGCCGCCCCGCTGCCCGGCGCCGCCGTCCGGGCCGATCGGCACGATGATCCCGGGCGGCGGCGGGTCGTACCGGGCCAGCTCACCCTGGCCGGTGATCAGGGCCCGGATGTTGCCCGCCACCACGGCGGCCTGCCGGGACGCTGCCCCGGCCATCTTGTGGTCGGCGGCCGCCACGTCGCCCAGCGCGAACACCCGGTCCTGCCCGGCCACCCGGAGCTGCGGGGTCACCAGCACGAAGCCGTCCGGCTGGCGGGCCGCGGCCAGGCCGCCGGCCAGGTAATCGCTGACCGGCGCGACCCCGTAGCAGCGGAACCAGATGTCCGCGGTCAGTTCCCCGCCGCCCGGCCGGGTGCGCACGGTGAACGTGCCCAGCTCACCCGGCTCCCCCGGCGGGTCCGCGGCGAGCTGGGTGCCGAGCATGACGTGCACCCCCAGCCCGGCCAGCTGGCGGCGGATCTCCGCCTTGAGTTCAGCGCGGAACCGCGCACCCAGCACGTCCCGGGCCGGGTCGACCAGCGTTATGTGCTTATCGGGCCAGATCGCGGCGATCTCCCCGGCCAGCTCGATGCCGACCGGGCCCGCGCCGAGCAGCAGCACCCGCCCGGCGGCGGCCAGCGCCGCGTGCGCGGCCAGCACCCGCTCGTGCGCGGCAGCCGTGTTCTCCACGTCGCTCTTGGCCGGGAACGGGTACGCGGACCCGGTGGCCAGCACGATGTAGCCGGCCTGCAGGGCGTCGCCCGAGGCCAGCTCGACCCGCCCGGCGTCCACCTTGGCCGCCCGGTCCCTGATCACCCGGCCGTGGCTGAGCAGCCCGGCGTAGGGCAGGTAGATCCGCGGCAGCCAGGACGGCGCGACCAGCGCCCGGAGCGAGGCCACGTTGTGCACGAACGCCTCTTTGGGCTCGACGAGCACGACATCGGCGACATCGTCCAGGGACTTGGCTACGTTGACCCCGGCGTACCCGCCGCCGATCACGGCGACGGCCGGCTTGGCCTGGGCGGGCTCGGCCATGTGCGGCTCCCGTTCCGGCAGTAGCCGGCCCGGCGGGCGCCGGGCCGGACGGAACTAATCTGTATCACCCGGCCAGCAGCACGGCCTACCGGGAGGAATCATGACGGTACTGGACAGCTTCGCGCTGACCGGCAGGAAAGCCCTGGTCACGGGCGGCAACCAGGGCCTGGGCAAGGCATTCGCGGCCGCCCTGGCCCAGGCGGGCGCCGCGGTGGTCATCGTAGCCCGGGACACCGCCCGCAACGCGGCCGTGGTGGCCGAGCTCCGCGCCCAGGGCCTGCCGGTGTCCGCCATCGACGCCGACATCACCCGGGACCCGGACGCGGTAACCGACCAGGCCGCCCGCGACCTGGGTGGCCTGGACATCCTGGTCAACAACGCCGGGCTGTGCGTGCACAAGGAGTCCTGGGACGTCACCGACGAGGAGTGGGCCGGCGTCTTCGACCTCAACGTGCGCGCGCTGTGGAAGTGCAGCCGGGCCGGGGGCCGGCACATGGCCCGGTCCGGCGGCGGGTCCATCGTCAACGTGGGCTCGATCTCGGCGCTGATCGTCAACCGGCCGCAGTGGCAGCCCGCGTACAACGCGTCCAAGGCCGCTGTGCACCAGCTGACCAGGTCACTGGCCGCGGAATGGGCCGGGGTGGGCATCCGGGTCAACGCCATCGCGCCGGGCTACGTGAAGACGGACATGGCCCCGGTGGACCGGCCCGAGTTCCGGCGGCACTGGATCGAGGACACGCCGCAGCAGCGCTACGCGCGGCCCGAGGAGATCGCGCCGAGCGTGGTGTTCCTGGCCAGCCCGGCCGCGTCGTTCATGACCGGCGCCGTGCTGGTCATCGACGGCGGCTACACGCTCTGGTAGCCGCACCCGGCTACCCGCCCGGGTAGCTCGGCGCCCAGCGGGTCTGGCCGATGGCCTGGTCGATCTGCTCCGCGGTGTGCGGGGGGGCGACGCCGCCGTCCACGGCGGCCCGGGCCACCGCCCGCGCCACCGCGGTCGCGGTGTCCGCCAGCCGGGACCGTTCCGGCAGCAGCATCCCGGCGGCGTCGTGATGGATGGTGGCCTGCTCGCAGATCGCGGTGGCCGCGGCGGTCATCATCGGGTCGGTGACCCGGGTGGCCCGCACCGCGATGACCCCCAGCCCCACCCCGGGGAAGACGTACACGTTGTTGCACTGGGCCACCGGGACGCGCCGCCCGCGCACGGTCATCGGGGGGAACGGGGAGCCCGTGGCGACCAGGGCCCGGCCGCCGGTCCAGTCGGCCAGGTTCTGGGGCCGGGCCTCGCTCCGCGACGTCGGGTTGGACAGCGGCATGATGACCGGCCGCTCCACGTGCGCGGCCATCTGCCGGACGATGTCCTCGGTGAACGCGCCGGACGCGGTGGACAAGCCGATGAGCGCGGTAGGCCGCACCGCGCCGGCCACGGCAGCGAACGTGGCCGGCGCACCGCCGGCCGCGGGCACCCGGCCGGCCGGCTGGGCCAGCCGGCGCTGCGCCGGGCTGAGGTCGGTCCGGTCGTCGGTCAGCAGCCCGCGCACGTCGACCACGTAGATCCGGGCCCGGGCGGCGGCCTCGGTCAGCCCGTCGGCCACCATCGACCGGACGATCTGCCCGCAGACCCCGATCCCGGCCGACCCCGCCCCCAGCATCAGCACGGTCTGCTCCCGGGGCCGGGACCCGGCGGCGGCGGCCGCGGCGGACAGGGCCGCGACCACCACCGCGGCGGTGCCCTGGATGTCGTCGTTGAACGTGAGCAGCTGATCCCGGTAGCGGTCCAGGATGGGCAGCGCGTGCACGGTGGCGAAGTCCTCCCACTGCAGCAGCACGCGGGGCAGCTCGGCCCGGACCGCGTGGACGAACCGGTCCACGAACGTGTGGTAGTGGTCCTCGCCGACCCGGCGGTGCCGCCAGCCCAGGTACATCGGGTCGTCCAGCCGTTCCGGGTTGTCGGTACCGACGTCGAGCACCACCGGCAGGGTGCGGGCCGGGTCGATGCCGCCCAGCGCGGTGTACAGCGACAGCTTCCCGATCGGGATGCCCATCCCGCCGATGCCCTGGTCGCCCAGGCCCAGAATGCGCTGCCCGTCGGTCACCACGATGACGTCGACGTCGCGGCGCGGCCGGTTGCGCAGGATCTCGCCGATCCGGTCCACGTCCGGGTAGGGAATGAACAGCCCGCGCGGCCGCCGGTAGATCTCGCTGAACTGCTGGCAGGCCAGCCCGACCGTGGGGGTGTAGATGATAGGCAGCATCTCCTCGACGTGATCGAGGATGAGCCGGTAGAACAGCGTCTCGTTGGTGTCCTGCAGGGCCCGCAGGTTGATATGCCGGGCCAGGTCGTTGGGCTGCTGCTGGTAGGCGTGGTAGGACCGGGCCACCTGCCGCTCTAGGGTTTCCACCACGCTGGGCAGCAGGCCGCGCAGGCCCAGCTTGGAGCGTTCCGCCTCGGTGAACGCGGTGCCCTTGTTGGTCAGCGGATCTTCGAGCGTGTGCACGCTCGAATCGTGGCCGCCGCCCACGCCGAATGCAAGCCCTCCGGATGGCTAGCGCCCAGGCAACCGGGGCAGACTTGCCGACGTGGCAGGACCAAGTATCCGCGCCGCCGTGCCGGACGACGCGGAAGAGGTGGAGCGGCTGCGTGTCGCCGGCTGGCAGACCGCCTACCGGGGCATCCTGCCCGACGGTTACCTGGACAGCCTGCGGGTGGACGGCGAGCGCCGGCGCCGGCACCTGGCCGAGCGCGCGGCCGCCGCCCGGCCTGCCGCGGTGGAGAGCGTGGCCGTGCAGGCCAACGCGATCGTCGGCTGGGTGGCGGGCGGCCTGTGCCGGGACGCCGACCGGCCCGGCCCGGGGCACGGTGAGATCTACGCCATCTACGTGCTGCCGGAATGGTGGGGCCGCGGCGCGGGGCGCCTGCTGATGGCGCACGCGGTCCGCGCGCTGGCCGGGGCGGGCTGCGGCGATATCACGCTGTGGGTGCTGGAGGCCAACCAGCGGGCCCGCCGGTTCTACGAGGCCGCCGGGTTCTGCGCGGACGGCACCCGCCAGCTGCTGGACCGGGGCGCCCCGGTTCCCGAGCTGCGCTACCGGTTGCTGGCTGGCGGGTGAACCGGCACGGCCGGGCCCGGCGGGCTGGGCGGTCCCGGTTCGTCGGCCGCCTGGTCCCGGGCGGCCAGCTCCGCCTGTTCCGGTGACTCCGGCAGCGGGGTGGCGGTGGTCTGCCACATCTCGCGCGTGATCACCTGCAGGGCACCGGCCGCCGGGATGGCCAGCAGGGCGGCCACGAACGCGCCGAACGTCCCGCCGATCCAGTCCCCGATGGACGCGCCGATCAGGATGGACAGCAGCACCAGCAGCGGGTTGACCTGGACCGTCCGGCTCATCACGACCGGGTTCAGGATATGGTTCTCAACCTGGGTGTAGATCAGGAACACGGCCAGCGTGATGATCCCGGCGGTCAGCGAGTGGGCCGCCGCGAACAGCACGGTCGGGATGCCCGCCAGGGCGCCGCCGATCATCGGCAGGAAGTCGACCAGGGCCACCCACAGCGCCCACAGGAACGGGTACGGCACGCCGGTGACCAGGAGCGTGACGAAGACGACCACCCCGGCGATGATCGAGGTGAGGAAGTTGCCCAGCATGTAGCCGGTCACCGACCGGTTGACCTCGTGCCCGATCCGGCTGTACCGGGTGGCCCGCTCCGCGGACATGTTGGCCAGCAGCCAGCGGCGCATCTTGGGCCCTTCGAGCATCAGGAGCAGGGCCAGGATGAAGATGGTGAACAGCGCGAGCAGCAGCGACAGGCCGGCCTTGCCCAGGCTCAGCGCCGGCTTGGTCAGGCCCTCGCCGAAACTGACCAGCTTGGGCGTGTTCTTCTGCACCCAGGACTGGATGTGGTAGTGCCGCACCAGATGCCCAATCCAGCCCCGGCCGTGCTGGGCCGCGTCCACGTACCCGGGCAGCTTGTCGGCCAGGTGGGTGATCCCGTTGGCCAGCGGGTAGCCGAACGCGATGGCCAGCCCGATGAAGACCAGCACCCCCCAGAGCGTGACCACGGCCACGGCCCAGCCGCGCCGTTTGATCTTCCACCGCTGCAGGGCGATCACCAGCGGGTTCAGGATGACCGCGATGAACGCGGCCACCAGGATCAGCAGGACGACGTCCTTGAGCCGGTAGACGACCTTCCCGAGCAGGAACACGGCGACCACGACGGCCACCGTGGCCAGGATGGCCCGCAGCGGGATCCGCCGGACCTCGGCCCAGGCCCACATCCGGGCCAGCCGGGACGGTGGCGGCGGCGCGTCGTCGTTCATCAGCCCATCATCTCATCGCCGTGGCTGGGGATTCCGGGTGTGCCACCCATGGCGGCCGGGCCCGGATACCGGAAGACTTGATTACCGAAACCAGGGCAGTAACGATTTGGACCTCTGATTCGCAGCGCCCTTCCGTGGCACTGCCCGGGAACAGGAGCTGACGTTGCCGGTAAATAAGCGAGCCGGCCAGCCGGCCAGCCAGGCCGACCTGGTGGACGTGGCCAAGCTGGTCACGGCCTATTACGCGGAGCACCCCGATCCCGGGGTGCCGGAGCAGCGGGTGGCGTTCGGCACGTCGGGCCATCGCGGTTCGGCGCTGCGCCGCTCGTTCAACGAGGATCACATCGCGGCCACCACCCAGGCCATCTGCGACTACCGGGCCCGCCAGGGCATCGCCGGCCCGCTGTACCTGGGCCGGGACACGCACGCGCTGTCCGAGCCGGCGTTCGTGACCGCGCTCGAGGTGCTGGCCGCCAACCAGGTGAACGTCCTGGTGGACAGCCGGGACGGGTACACCCCCACGCCCGCCCTGTCGCTGGCCATCCTGATGCACAACGAGGCGCGCCGCGGCCCGCTGGCCGATGGGATCGTGATCACCCCGTCGCACAACCCGCCGGAGGACGGCGGTTTCAAGTACAACCCGCCCGACGGCGGGCCGGCCGGGTCGGAGATCACCTCGGCCATCCAGGACCGGGCCAACGAACTGCTGGCCGCCGGGCTGTCCGGAGTGCGCCGGGTGCGGTACGCGGCCGCCCGCCAGGCGGACACGGTGGGCCAGTTCGACTTCCTCGGCCAGTACGTGGCGCAGCTGCCGGCCGTGGTGAACCTGGACGCCGCCCGGGACGCCGGGTTCCGGATCGGCGCCGACCCGCTGGGCGGGGCCAGCGTGGCGTACTGGGGTGAGATCGCCGACCGGTACCGCCTGGACCTGACCGTGGTCAATCCCATCGTGGACGCCACGTTCCGGTTCATGACGCTGGACTGGGACGGCAAGATCCGGATGGACTGCTCGTCGCCGTACGCGATGGCCTCGCTGATCGGCCGGGCGGCCGAATTCGCCGTGGCCACCGGCAACGACACGGACGCCGACCGGCACGGCATCGTCACCCCGGACGCCGGCCTGCTCAACCCGAACCACTACCTGGCCGTGGCCATCGACTACCTGTACGCGCACCGGCCCGGCTGGCCGGCCGGGACGGCGGTGGGCAAGACGATGGTCAGCTCGTCGATCATCGACCGGGTGGCCGCCGCGGCCGGCCGGGAGCTGATCGAGGTCCCGGTCGGGTTCAAGTGGTTCGTGCCCGGGCTGCTGGACGGCTCGATCGCGTTCGGCGGCGAGGAGAGCGCCGGGGCGTCGTTCCTGCGCGCCGACGGCCGGATCTGGACCACGGACAAGGACGGCATCATCCTGGCCCTGCTCGCCTCGGAGATCGCCGCGGTCACCGGCCAGTCGCCCGGCGAGCGCTACCGCGAGCTGGCCGGCCGGCTCGGCGACCCGGCCTACGCCCGGATCGACGCGCCCGCCACCCCGGCGCAGAAGGCCCTGCTGGCCAAGCTGTCCCCGGATCAGGTCGACGTGGCCGAACTGGCCGGTGAGCCGGTGCTCGAGCGGCTGACCCGGGCGCCGGGCAACCAGGCGCCGCTCGGCGGCATCAAGGTGATTACCGACTCCGGCTGGTTCGCAGCCCGGCCGTCGGGCACCGAGGACGTCTACAAGCTGTACGCCGAGTCGTTCCGTGGCCCTGACCAGCTGGCCCGGATCCAGGAGGAAGCGCAGCTCATCCTGGATGGCGTCCTCAAAGAATCAGCCGGGAACTGAGTCGGGCCGCGGACAAGGGGTAAGGATGGCAGACAACCGAGTTCTGGGCATCGTGCTGGCCGGCGGGGCAGGCAAGCGGCTGGCCCCGCTGACCGCGGACCGGGCCAAGCCGGCCGTGCCGTTCGGCGGCATGTACCGGCTGGTCGACTTCGCGCTGTCCAACCTGGTCAACGCGGGGATCCTGCGGATTGCCGTGCTGACCCAGTACAAGAGCCACAGCCTGGACCGCCATATCAGCACGACCTGGCGGATGAGCACGCTGCTGGGCAACTACGTGACCCCGGTGCCCGCCCAGCAGCGGCTCGGCCCGTACTGGTACACCGGCTCGGCCGACGCCATCTACCAGTCGCTGAACCTGATCTACGACGAGCAGCCCGACCTGGTCATCGTGTTCGGTGCCGATCACGTGTACCGGATGGACCCGCGGCAGATGATCGAGCAGCACGTCCAGCACGGTGCCGGGGTCACTGTGGCCGCCATCCCGGTGTCCCGCCAGGAGGCCAGCGCGTTCGGCATCATCCAGGCCGGGGCGGACGGGCGCACGCTGGAGGCGTTCCTGGAAAAGCCCGCCGACCCCCCGGCCATGCCCGGCAACGCGGACATGGCCTACGCCTCCATGGGCAACTACCTGTTCTCCACCGACGTGCTGATCGAGGCGCTGCGCAAGGACGCGGCCAGCCCGGCCAGCCGGCACGACATGGGCGGCGACATCGTCCCGATGCTGGTCGAGGACGGCACGGCGCAGGTGTACGACTTCATGACCAACACGGTGCCGGGCGCGACGGAGCGGGACGCCGGCTACTGGCGCGACGTGGGCACGCTGGACTCCTATTTCGACGCGCACATGGACCTGTGCGACTCGCTCCCGGTGTTCAACCTGTACAACGGCCGCTGGCCGATCCTGACCGACGTGCCCTCGGTGCCGCCCGCCAAGTTCGTGCACGACTCTGGCGACCGGGTCGGCCGGGCCATCGACAGCCTGGTCAGCAACGGCGTCATCGTGTCCGGCGGGCTGGTCCGCGGGTCCGTGCTCTCCCCCGGGGTCCGGGTGAACAGCTGGTCCCGGGTGGAGCGGTCGGTGATCCTGAACAACACGATCATAGGCCGCCATGCGGTGATCGAGAACGCCATCATCGACAAGAACGTGATCGTCCCGGAGGGCGTCATTATCGGCGTGGACAAGGAGCACGACAAGGCGCGCGGTTTCGCGGTGTCGTCCGGCGGGATCACCGTGGTCGGCAAGAGCCAGAAAGTAACTGAATGAAGGTCGCGCTGTTCACCCGCGAGTACCCGCCGGACGTCTACGGCGGCGCGGGCGTGCACGTGGCCTACCTGGCCCGGGAGCTGGCCAGCCGGGTGGACCTGACCGTGCACTGCGAGGGCGGCCAGCGCCCCGGCGCGGTTGCCTACCAGCCCGCGGCCGAGCTGGCCGGAGCCAACCAGGCGCTGCGCACCATATCAGTGGACCTGGCCATGACGGCCGGGGCCGACGACGCCGACCTGGTGCACTCGCACACCTGGTACGCCAACCTGGGCGGCCACCTGGCGTCGCTGCTGTACGGCGTGCCGCACGTGATGACCGTGCACTCGCTGGAGCCGCTGCGGCCGTGGAAGGCCGAGCAGCTGGGCGGCGGGTACGTGCTGTCCAGCTGGTGCGAGCGGGTGGCCATCGAATCCGCGGCCGCCATCATCGCGGTATCCGACGGGATGCGGTCCGACGTGCTGGCCGCCTACCCGGCGGTGGACACGGCGCGGGTGCACGTGATCCGCAACGGTATTGACACCGCCGAGTACGCCCCCGACCACGGGACAGCGGCGCTGGCCCGGTACGGGGTGGACCCGGCGCGCCCGGCCGTGATCTTCATAGGGCGGATCACCCGGCAGAAGGGCGTGCCGGTGCTGCTCCGGGCGGCGGCCAGCCTGGCCCCGGAGGCGCAGCTGGTGCTGTGCGCCGGCCAGCCCGACACCGCGGGACTGGCCGCCGAGGTGAACCTGCTGGTGACCAGCCTGCAGGCGACCCGGTCCGGGGTGATCTGGATCCCGGAGATGCTGCCCAAGCGGGAGGTCATCCAGCTGCTGTCGCACGCCACCGTGTTCGCCTGCCCGTCGCTGTACGAGCCGCTCGGCATCGTGAACCTGGAGGCGATGGCGTGCGGCACGGCCGTGGTCGGCTCCCGGGTCGGCGGCATCCCCGAGGTGGTGGCCGACGGTGAGACCGGCCTGCTGGTCCCGCCGGCCGACCCGGCCGCCCTGGCCGCCGCGCTGAACGCCCTGGTCCGCGACCCGGCCCGGGCGGCCGCCATGGGGGCCGCCGGGCGGAAGCGGGCCGCCGCCGAGTTCGGCTGGGATGCCATCGCCGCGCAGACCGTGCGGCTCTACGAAGACCTGCTGTCGCAAGCGCCCTGACCTGCGCGAACGATGAGCGGCACCGGCCGCTGTCGCAAACTGAGACCGCCCGCTCCGGCCGATGAACAAGTATTGAATGGATCCTGGAGGCGACGTACCCAGCGGGAGGCGCGATGACCGGCCCAGATGCCAGCCAAGATTCGGGGAATACCTTCCGCCTGATCTACCGCAGCCGGAACACGATCCCCGCCGGGCGGCGCAAGGCCGAACTCGGGCTGCTGTTCAGCGCGGCGCGCTCGAACAACAAACGGCGGCACATCACCGGCGCGCTGCTGATCCAGGGCGACTGGTTCGCGCAGGTACTGGAAGGCGATGAGACGGTGGTGCGCGCGCTGTTCGCGGAGATCGAGCACGACCCGCGGCACACCGACGTCTCGCTGATCGAGTCGGGCCTGGCCGGCCCCCGGCGGTTCGCTCGGTGGGCGATGGCCCGGGTCTCGGCCGACGGCCAGCCGGACATCCCGCTGATCGCGCACCAGGACGGCATCTCCCCCGCGGCCAGCCGGGGTACCACCCCGGACCAGGAAGCCATCCTGGACATCATGCGCCAGGCCACCCGGACCGACGCCCCCGCCCGCTGACCGCGGTCAGCGGGCGGCGGTCAGCGGGACAGGGATTCGCGGCCGTGCGGGGCGGTCCAGTCGAGGATCGGGCCGGCCGGAACGATGCGCAGCGGGTTCAGCTGCGGGTGGGTCCGGTAGTAGTGGTTCTTGATGTGGTCGAAATTCGTGGTCTGCCCGAACGCCGGGATCGCGTACAGGTCGCGGGCGTACGGCCACAGGTTGGGGTAGTCGGCCAGCCGGCGCAGGTTGGTCTTGAAGTGGGTCACGTATACCGCGTCAAACCGGGCCAGGGTGACCCACAGCCGCACGTCGGCCTCGGTGACCGAGCCGCCGAGCAGGTACCGCCGGGTGGCCAGCCGCTGGTCGAGGTCATCCAGCGTGGCGAACAGCTCGGCCACCGCCGCGCCGTAGGCCTGCTGCGTGGTGGCGAACCCGCACCGGTACACGCCGTTGTTCACCGTGGCGTAGACCCGCTCGTTGAGCGCGTCGATCTCCGGGCGCAGCGCCGCCGGGTACAGGTCGGCCCCGGGGGTGGCCCACTGGCCGAACTGGGTGTCCAGGTCGATGGTGATGTCCGGGAAGTTGTTGCTCACGATCCGGCCGGTCTGCCGGTCCCACAGCACCGGTACCGAGATGTGCCCGTCGTACCCCGGCTCGGTGGCCTCGTAGGCGTCCCGGAGCAGGGTGAAGCCGTTGACCGGGTCCGGCGTGTACCCCGGCCCGTCCCGGAACGCCCAGCCGCGCCCGTCCCGGACCGGGTCCACCACCGACAGCGAGATCACCCGGTCGAGGCCGAGCAGGGCCCGCACGATCGCCGACCGGTGCGCCCACGGGCAGGCCAGCGAGACGTACAGGTGATAGCGGCCGGGCTGGGCTGGGTAGCCGCTCGACCCGTCCGCGGTGATCCGGCCCTGGAACGGGTAGCGCGGCCGGACGAACGCGCCGTCGGGCCGGGGCGGGGCCTTCAGCCCGTAATCGCCGAACGTGCTGAAATCAACCGGGCTGGCCACGGCGGCGGTACTCGTCATGGAGCCGAGGCTACTTGGCGAAGAAATGCAGGCCCAGCCACGCCCAGGCGACCAGCATGCCGACCCGGCCGGTCCGGGTGCGCATGATCCGGCTCAGCACGGCACCAAGCGGCGGGACCGGCGATCTGGCCCGGGTGGCGGCCAGCTGCAGGCCCACCGCGGCCAGCAGGATCAGCACGTAGCCGGTGATCGTGACGTCGTGGCTGTTCATCGCCGCACCAGGTACCAGCCGAGCAGCAGCCACGCGCCCAGCACCAGGGCCCGGCCGGGCTGGGACGCGAGCACCGGGTCGGTCAGCGCGCTGACGGTGGGATGGGCGTAGGACGTGATCTCCAGGGCAGGCTGCTGGAACAGGGACCACAGCTCCCACGCTCCGCCCGCGACCAGCACTGCCCCCCAGGCCGCAGTGCCGCGCACGGGCAGTGGGCCGTAGTCCGGGCCGGGCCGCCGTGGCTCCTGCCAGCCGACCAGCACGATCAGGGTGCCGAGGCTGGCCACGGCCACGGTCGCGGGCCAGGAGAAGCGGCTGAACGAACCGACGATGACCGCGTAGCCGCCGCCGGCCACCACCGCCGCCGCGGCGAGCAGCAGCCGGATGCCACGCCGGGAGACCGGCCCCGCTTCCCGGGCTGGCTGGCCCGGCGGCTCGCGGTCCGCCGGCCCGGGCACCGGGTGGCGGCTGCGGACCTGAGCGTCCCAGGCCAGGCCGCCCGCCACCAGCAGCATCAGCAGGCCGTCCAGCGGTTTGCCGGAGATGGCCGAGAAGAACGCGATCAGCAGCAGAACCAGGACCACCGGGTCCCGGACGGCGGCCGGCGCGCGCCGTCCCGGTTGCGCAGCGGCCTCACCTCGGGCGGCACGAGTCACATAACCACGCTAGCCGCCCGCAGGCGGCCGAGGAAGCCCAGCTGCGCACTGGCCGGGGCCTGGCGGCTGGGCGGGCTGGCGGGTCCCGGGGGTCGAATTCGTCGGCCCGGGACCCGCTTGGAGATTACCTCCGCATAGGGCCCGCCGGAAGAGGTCTTTGCGCCTGGCCACCCTCCCGCTCACCGGGCCGCGGTTCCTGTTCGACACCGGCACCAGCCCGGACGGCGTGCTGGAGAACAGGCGCCGGCCCGACCTCGACCCGGGCTCGATCGAGGCCATCTCCGGCAGCCACGGCCACTTCGATCACACCACCGGGCTCGGCGGGCTGCCTGTTCGGCCGGTCGGCGCTGATCACCGGCGAGGTCGCCCGGACCACTGGGTACGAGCCCGGCTTCCCGCCGCAGCAGGCCTGGCTCGGGGGACCGCTGGCAGCCCGATCCGCTGGTACTCGACGACCAGGCGCTCATCGTGAGCGTGCGCGGCCGCGGGCTGGTCGTGATCACCGGCTGCGGGCACGCGGGCGTGGTCAACATCGCCCGGTACGCCCAGCGGCTGACCCGGGGCCAGCCGCTGTACGCGCCGCTCGGCGGGTTCCACCTCAGCGGCCCGCTGTCCGAGCCGCTGATCCCGCGGGTGCTGGACGACCTGGCCGCGCTGAACCCGGGCGTGCTGATGCCCGCGCACCGCACCGGCTGGCGGGCCCAGCACGCGCTGGCCGCGCGGTTCCGGGCCGCGTTGCTGCCGGACACCGTCGGCGCCAGCTTCCATCTGTGACGGTCCCGGCGGCACCGCCCGGGTCCGCGCGCCCGGTCAGCCCCCGGCCGGCTGGCCCGCGCGGAGATGGCTGGCGAACCAGTCCCGGGCCAGCGCGGCCACCCGGTCCAGGGTGCCCGGCTCGGGAAACAGGTGGGTCGCGCCCGGCACCACCGCGAGCTGGCTCTCGGTGCGCAGCTGAGCCTGGGCGGCCACGTTCAGCGCCAGTACCTGCTCGTCCAGCCCGCCCACGATGAGCAGCGTGGGGGCCCGGACCAGGCCGAGCTGCGGGCCGGCCAGATCCGGCCGGCCACCGCGGGACACGATGGCCGCGATGTCGCGGCCCGGTTCCGCGGCCGCCCGCAGCGCCGCGGCCGCCCCGGTGCTGGCCCCGAAGTAACCGACGCTGTTCCCGGCCAGGCCCGGCTGCGCACCCAGCCAGCTGGTGGCGGCGGCCAGCCGCCCGGCCAGCAAGCCGATGTCGAACACGTTGGACCGGTCGGCTTCCTCCTCCGGCGTGAGCAGGTCGAACAGCAGGGTGCCGATCCGCACCACGTGCAGCACCCCGGCCACGAACACGTTGCGCGGGCTGCTACGGCTGCTGCCGCTGCCGTGCGCGAACAGCACGATCCCGTGGGCACCCGGCGGGACGGTCAGCCGACCGGGCAGCATAACCGGGCCGGCGGGCACCAGCACGTCGTACTCAGCGCCGGCGCCGGCGGTCAGCCCGGCGCCGGCCTCCGGCCCGGCCTGGCCATTGCCCGGGCCGGCCGGCGCTACGGCCGGTTCTGTGGCCGGCGCCGCGGCCGCCCGGAGCAGCCGGACCACCTCGGCGTCGCTGGTCTGCGCGAAGTCCTGGTACCACTGGCCGATGGCGTAGAACGGGTCCGGGGATTCCAGGCACACCACCTGGTCGGCCACCTGAGCCAGCGCGGCGGCCGTGCTGCGCGGCGCGACCGGGACGGCCAGGATCACCCGGGCCGCGCCGTGGGCCCGGGCCACCTGGCAGGCCGCCCGGGCGGTGGAGCCGGTGGCGATACCGTCGTCCACCACGATCGCGGTCCGCCCGGCCACCGGCACCCGCGGCCGGTCCAGCCGGTACCGTTCGGCGCGGCGGCGCAGCTCGGCCCGCTCGCGCTCCTCGACCTCGGCGAACTCCCGCCCGCTGACCCGCTCGGCTTGCACCACCTCGGTGTTGATCAGCCGGACCCCGTCCTCGCCGATGGCCCCCATGGCCAGCTCCGGCTGGGCGGGCAGCCCTACCTTGCGGACCAGGATGACGTCGAGCGGGGCGCCGATCTTACGGGCGATCTGGTAGCCGACCGGGATGCCGCCCCGGGGCAGGCCGAGCACGATGGCATCGGGGCCGCGCACGCCCGTAAGCACACCGGCCAGCCGCCGCCCGGCGTCGGCGCGGTCGAGGAACGGCATGATCCTCCAACCTCCGGTTGATCCCAGTCTGCTGGACAGCCAGGCCGGGCACCAGGCCTGAAGGTCCCTGCTCAGCCGGGCCGACGCTCAGCTGAGCTGGGTGCGGAGGAACTCACGGGTGCGCGCGGCGTCCTCGCCGCGGCCGTACACGCCGGCCACGAAGTCGGTCACCCCGGCCTCGGCCAGCGTGCCGAGCTGCGCGGCCACCGCCGCCTCGTCGCCGACCAGGGCCACGTCCTCCGGGCCGGCCGCGCCTTCCCGGTCCAGCATGGCCCGGTAGGACGGGAGCTGGCCGTAGATGGCGAACACGGTGGCCGCCTCGGCCCGGGCGGCGCCCGGGTCACTGGTCACGCAGACGGGCAGGATGCACACCACCCGCGGGCTGGGCCGGCCGGCCGCCTCGGCGGCGGCGGTGATGGTGGGCACGATGTGCTCGCGGACGGTGGCCGGGCCGGTCATCCACAGCACGGTGCCATCGGCCAGCTGGCCGGCCGCCCGGAGCATGGCCGGGCCCAGCGCGGCCAGCAGCAGCGGCACCGGGCCCGGGGCCGGGGTGGTCAGCGTGATGTGCGCGCTGAGCTGCTGACCGGTGAACGCGGCGGGCTGGCCGTGCAGCAGCGGGCGGAGGATGGACAGGTACTCCCGGGTGTGCTGGACCGGTTTGTCGAACCGGTACCCGAACATGTCCTCGATGAGGATCTGGTGTGAGGGGCCCACGCCGAGCGTGAGCCGGCCGCCGGTCGCGGCCGCCGTGGTCAGCGCCTGCTGGGCCAGCGCCGCCGGGTGCCGCGGGTAGGTCGGCACCACCGCGGTGCCAAGCTCGATCCCGGGCCCCGCGCCGCCGGTCACGGCCAGCGTGGTCAGCGCGTCCAGGCCGAAGATGTTGTTCATCCAGGCGGACAGGAAGCCGTCGTCCGCGGCACGCCGCAGTTCGAGGCGCACCGTGCCGAGCGCGTCCGGGCCGGTGGCGTCGGGCAGTGATACGCCGATCCGCATGGTCTGACCTCCAGTCCTCCGGGCCGGCCGGGCGGCCGTGCCGCCCGCTACTCTCCCAGTTCCGCGTAGGCCACCGCGACCTCCGCGGCCAGCGCCGCGTTGTCCTCGATGAGCTGCCGGTTGACCTCGGCGCTGCGCCCCCCGCTCAGCTCATGGACCAGGGCCAGCACGGCCGGGGTGACGGCCTGGCCGCGCACCCCCTGCCGCTCCACCCGGGCCACGGCCTCGGCCAGGATTGGCTCGATGTCCAGGGACGGCTCCGGTGGCCGGGCCAGGAGCAGGCCAGTGGGGGCGTTGAGCAGCCAGTGGGCCGCGGTGATGCGGGCCACCTCGGCGGCCGCGGTCACCGTCGCCGACACCGGCGGGCCACCGGTGCTGCTGTAGAACATGGGCAGCGTGCCGGTGCGCCAGCCCAGCACCGGCACGCCCAGGCTCTCCAGCAGTTCCGAGGTGGCCGCGACGTCCAGGATCGACTTGACCCCGGACGACACCACCAGCGCCGGGGTGCGGGCGAGCTGGGCCAGGTCGGCCGACACGTCGAGGGTGGCGGTGAAGCCGCGGTGCACCCCGCCGGTGCCGCCGGTGGCCATGAACCGGATGCCGGCCAGCCGGCCAGCGGCCAGTGTGCCGCCCACCGTGGTGGAGCCGAGCGCGCCCTGCACCACGCAGGCGGCCAGGTCGCGGGCGCCGACCTTGCGGGCGGACTCGCCCGCCTCGGCGAACCGGCCCAGCTCGGCCTCGGTCAGCCCGGCCCGGAGCACGCCGTCCAGCACGCCGACCGTGGCCGGGACCGCGCCCGCCGCGCGGACCCGCCGTTCGCTGGCCAGCGCCACCTGGACGCCCTGCCCGCCCGGGAAGCCGTGCGAGACCAGCGTCGTCTCCAGCGCCACGACCGGCCGGCCGGCCGCCAGCGCGGCGGCCACCTCGCCGGACAGCTGCGGTTGTGCTGTGCTGCTCACGGCATCGCTCCCATGGTGGCCACCGCCCGGGCCGCCGCGTCCAGGCCCAGGCTGACTCCGCCGACCAGATAGCCGGCCGCGAACGCGTCGCCCGCCCCGGTCGGGTCCACCGCGCGGACCGGCCGCGCCGGGTGCACCCGGCCGCCGGCCCGCACACCGCGCGCGCCCAGCTTCTCCACCAGGTCCGCTCCGGGCACGCCGCCGACCAGCGCCACCTCAGCCTCGGTGCCGAACACGATCTCCGGCCGCAGCCGGCCGAGCAGGCCGCGGAACCGCTGCGCACCGTACTCACGGAGCAGCGCCGTGGAGGACAGGTCGACGCTCAGCCGCGGGGCCAGCGCCGCCGCGGCCAGCGCGGCCCCGCTGACCGGCTCGCTGGCCAGGCTGTAGGCCGGCAGGTGCAGCAGGCCGCAGCGGGCCAGCCAGGCCGGGTCGAGGGTACCGGCAGACAGCCGGGGGCCGACCCCGCGGTCAGTCAGCATGGAGCGGGAGGTGCCGTGTTCGGACAGCGCGACCACCACCCCGGTCGGGCCGTCCAGTACCGGGCCGGCCAGATCCACCCCGCGGCGGGCCAGTTCCGCCGCCACCAGGCCAGCAGCCAGGTCAGTGCCGCGGGCCGCGATCAGCCGGGCCCGCCCGCCCAGCGCGCTGATCCAGGCGGCCACGTTAGCCGCCTGCCCGCCCACGCCCATCCAGGTGCGGGCAGGTGTGTCGGTGTCCGCCGCGATTGGCCCCTCGGGGCGGACGACGACGTCGAGGTGCGCGTCGCCCAGCACGCAGATCAGTGTCACGCTTTACCTCTCCGCTCCGGGCAACTGATCATCTCACCGGCCCGTGCCGCGGCTACGCTGAGCCCGGGAGCAAGCAGCTACGGGAGGAACCATGCCCCTGTTCGGCAGCACCTCGAACGACGCGCAGAACTGGGAGCCGCAGGCCGCGGACAGCCGCCTGGCGCACACCGCCGGGGCGGAGCCAGGCGGGGTGTTCACGTCCGACCTGTCCGTGTCCGAGTACGCGCTGCTCGGCGAGGCCGGGTTCGAGCCGCTCGGCTTCGTGGTCGGCTCGTCCATCTACCACGTCGGCCTGCAGGTCGGCCGCTGGTCGCAGAACGCCGAGCTGCAGACCCTGACCCAGGCCATGTACAACGCCCGGGAGCTGGCCATGGCCCGGATGCGCGCGGAGGCCGACCACCTGGCCGCGGACGGCGTCGTGGGCGTCTCGCTGCGGATGCAGATGTACGCCTGGGGCCAGGAGGTGCTGGAGTTCGTGGCCACCGGCACCGCGGTCCGCGCGCTGGGCGGCGACGGGACCGGGACACAGGGCGCGCACCGGGCCCCGGACGGCCGGGCCTTCACCTCGGACCTGTCCGCCCAGGACTTCTTCCGGCTGCTCGCGGCGGGGGCGGTCCCGGTGGCGTTCGTGCTCGGCACCTGCGTGTACCACATCGCCCACCAGTCGGCCATGCAGTCGCTGCGCCAGGCCGGCCGCAACCAGGAGATGATCCAGTTCACCCAGGGCGTGTACGAGGCCCGCGAGCTGGCCCTGGTCCGGATGCAGACCGAGGCGTCGCAGGCCCAGGCGTCCGGCATCGTCGGCGTGAACGTGGCCGTGTCCAACCACGTCTGGGGCGAGCACGCGACCGAGTTCCTGGCCACCGGCACCGCGATCCGGCGGCTCAGCGACGAGCACCGGCTGCCCGCCACCACCCCGAAGCCCACGTTCACCCTGGGCCTGGACAGCTGACCGGGGCGGTGCGCGCGGTCGGCGTGTTCTGCGGCGCCAACCCGGGCCGCCGCCCGGAGTACCGGGCAGGCGCCGCTGCGCTCGGCCGTGACCTGGCCCGGCGCGGCATCCGGGTGGTCTACGGGGGCGCCCACGTGGGCACCATGGGCGCGCTGGCCGACGCGGTGCTGGGCGCCGGCGGCGAGATCACCGGGGTTATCCCGGCGCAGCTGGCCGACGCCGAGGTGGCGCATCCCGGGCTGGCCGACCTGCGCGTGGTGGGCTCCATGCACGAGCGCAAGGCGGTCATGGCGTCGCTGGCCGACGGCTTCATCGCGCTGCCCGGCGGGGTGGGCACGCTGGAGGAGTTCGCCGAGGTCGTCACCTGGTCCCAGCTCGGGCTGCACGCCAAGCCGACCGGGCTGCTGAACCTGCTGGGCTACTACGACGACCTGCTCCGCTTCCTCGACCACGCCGCCGCCGAGCGGTTCCTCCGCCCCGCGCACCGGGAGCTGATCCTGGCCTCGGCTGATCCCGGGGACCTGCTGGCCGCCATGGCGCGGTGGCGTCCGGAGCCCGGGGCCACCGTCAAGTGGATGGACGCCGACGGCGCCGACCTGCACCCTGGCGCGGGCCGATCAGTGTCTCGTGATCATGACGTTGGTGGGGATAGAGTCCCACCAACGTCATGATCATGACGGCCGGCGCCCTGGCCAAGCCGCGGCCAGCGACGCGAACCGCCGGGGCCGGGCATAACCGGCGGGCGATCGTGGCTACAACGGGGTATCCGCGGGAATGCGCCGCTCCCCCCTCCGGTTGCATACCCTGGCGGGTATCTCAGCGTGGGGTGCCCGGTGAGACGAGGAGAGATTCCATGGCGACGGTCGAGCTTACGGGCGAGAACTTCGAGTCCGCGGTCGGCAGTGCGGACATGGTCCTGGTGGACTTCTGGGCCGCCTGGTGCGGGCCGTGCCGGATGTTCGGGCCGATCTTCGACCGCGCGTCGGAGCGGCACCCGGACGCGGTGTTCGGCAAGGTGGACACGGACGCCGAGACGGGCCTGGCCCAGACGTTCGGCATTTCGTCTATCCCGACCCTGATGGTCATCCGGGACAACGTGGTGCTCTACGCCCAGCCCGGCGCGCTGCCCGAGCAGGCACTCGAGGAGCTGATCGGCAAGGCCCGGGAGCTGGACATGGACGAGGTCCGGGCCAGCCTGGCCAAGGACGAGGCCAAGGACGAGGCCAAGGACGAGGCGCAGGACCAGGGCCGCGACCAGGAGCCGGCCCAGCACAGCTGAGCCAATTTTCATAGCGCGGTGATTTGCCCCGCGGGGCCGCGCAGGTGATCAGCGCACGCTGTTTGCCTGCGGTTGCCGGGACTGAAGTGACTCAGGTGACGGCCAGGAACCCGCGGCCGCCGCAATGTGGTGCGAATATCCCCGCATATGGGAAAAATGCACCGCACAGGCCCAGTCTGGGGGCGGCGCCACCAGGGGCTCACCCGGGGCCGGTCCTGGCCAGGCACCGGGGTCAGCGGACGCAAACGGCGGGTTAGTTACTGTGCGGCGATCCCCGGTAAGGGGCATCAGTCACCGCGTTACTGCATTCGTGGCGGGCGGCTACCCAGCTTCCAGCGGGACGGCGGGCCAGTCCAGCATCCGGGCGCCGATGACCGCGACCCGCAGCGCCAGGCCCTGGGCCGGGTCGGCCGGGTCGTACCCGGTGAGTTCCCTGACCCGGGCCAGCCGGTAGGTCACGGCGCGGACCGACAGGTGCAGCCGCCGGGCCGCCTCGGCCGCCACTCCCCCACTCGCGTAGTACTCCTGCAATGTCTCCAGCAGCGGGCCGGCCCCGCCCCGGGCCCCGGCCAGCGGGGTAAGCAGCGCGCCGACCAGGTCGGTGATGGCCGGCCGGTCGCGCAGCAGTACCTGGTAGACGAGCAGGTCGGCGGCGTCCACGACCGGGTCGGGCATGCCCAGGTGCTGGGCCACGTCGAGCGCGTCACCGGCTTCGTCGTAAGACCGGCGGACCCCGCCCGGCCCGGGGTAGGGCCGGCCGAACGCCACCCGCCACGGCCGTGGGTCGTCGCTGACCTGGTCTGGCCGCCCGCGGGTGAGCGCGCGGACCAGGGCTACCGCGACCCGGCTGGCCTCGCCGCCGTCGGTCACCCCGGCGACCGCGACCAGCCGGCCACCGCGGCTCACGGTCAGCGACGGGGATGGGGCGGCCGCCTCGGCCACCAGCCGGTCGACGTCCGTGCCCAGCGGCCGGGTCGCGCTGACCCCGGGGCTGTACCCGGCCAGCACGACCTGGTGCGGGCCGGCCAGCCGCAGGCCCAGCCGCTCGCCCCGGGTCAGCAGGTCGGCGGCGGCACCCCGCCCGGACAGCAGGTCGTCCACGAACTCCAGCCGTTCGGCCTCCTCACGCCGGGCGATAGACAGGTGGGCCCGCTCGAACCCCTCGGCGGCCGCCGCGACCGCGTCGTCGGCCGCGTGCATCACGCCCAGCCCGGCCGCGCGCAGGTCGGCCAGGCCGGGCAGCTCGCGCCACAGCCGCCAGGTCGCCGACAGGAACAGGTCGACCAGGCCCCGCAGCGCCACCCCGCTTTCCGCGGCCCGCTCCCCGGAGCGGCCGCAGGTGGCCAGTTCGGTGGCGGTCAGCCGGCGCCCCGTCCGGGCCGCGTCGAGCACGGCCGGCAGGTAGTCGCCGAGCAGGCCCGGGGCCACCCCGCCCGCCTCCCGGCTGGCCGCCTTGGCGATGACCTCAAGATCAGGCGATTCCTGCTGGTCAGGCGGGTGCGGACGGCTGCTGGGCTGGCTCACCGTACTGCCCTTCCGGGTAGATCTTTGCCGGGAAGCGGCAATTCCGAACCCTTATGTTAGCCGGAAAGCGCGGCTGACCCGGATCTCCCCGGCAATGGATAGTGGTTACGGGCCGGCTGATTCCCCGGGCCGGCCGCCGAGGAGAGCACCGTGACCGCGACCCGCCCGCCAGCCCAGGCCCCGGTTCAGCCATCGTCCGGTCCAGCACGCCCGGGCGGTCCCTGGCCGGCCGGCCTTCAGGTCCGGCTGACCCCCGGCGGCTACCTGCTCGGCGTCCTGGCCGCCGCGCTCGGCGCACTGGCGCTGCCCGCCGCGGCCCCCGGCCAGCCGGTGCTGCGCTACCTGGCGGCCACCGCGGCCGGGGTCGTCATCCTGCTGGCCAGCCTGCTGGCCCACGAACTCGGCCATGCAATCGTGGTCCGCCGCTACCAGGGCCGGGCCACGGCCACGGTAGGGCTGTTCGGCGGCGTCAGCCACGGCCGGGCGGAACTGCCCAGCCCCCGGGCCCAGGGGCTGGCCGCCGCGGCCGGCCCGGCCGTCAGCCTGCTGCTGGCCGGCGCCGGCCTGGCCGTGCTGGCCGCGCTGGGTGGCCCGGGCCGCGGCAGCACGGAGCTGCCGGTGACCGTGGCTCTCGCGGCGGTCTGGATCAACAGCCTGCTCGGGGTGGCCAACCTGGTGCCTGCCGCCGGGCTGGACGGTGGGCGGATCGTCCGAGCGCTGGCGTGGGCGCGCTCGGGCGACCCCACCCGCGCCATCCTCATCTCCGCCCGGTTCGGCCAGGTCACCGGGGCGGTCCTGGCTGCGGCCGGGACCGCCGCGGTGATCCTGCACCACGTGACCGGCATCTGGGCCGCGCTGCTCGGCATCCTGATGATCACCGCGTCCCGGGCCGAGGCGGGCCCGGCGCTGGCCTACGCCGCCCTGGCCGGGCTACGGGTCCGCGACATCCTGCCGCCGGCCGGCCAGCCGGTACCGGCCGCCCGCGGCTGGCAGAGCGTTCAGTCGTTCCTGGAAGGCGACAGCGAGCTGGGCCTGGTGCCCGCCCCGCCCGGTGTCACCGCGTTCCCGGTCCGGGACTTCGACGGCCAGCTCACCGGCCTGGTCACCCGGAGCCAGCTGAGCGCGGTGCCACGCGCCCGCCGCCCGGCGATCCGGCTCTCCCAGGCGGCCACCCCAGTGGACCAGCTGGTCTTCGCCACCCCGGACGAGCCGCTGGCCGGCCTGTACCCAAGGCTCAGCGGCCGCCCGCACAGCCCGGCTGCCGCGCACACCGCCGGGCACGTGCTGGTCACCGGGACCGACGGGGAGCTGGCCGGCGTGCTCACCCCGGCCGACTTCGCGCACGCCGCCCAGGCCGCCCGGGCCGCCCAGGCCGCCCAGGCCGCCCAGGCCGCCCAGGCCGCCCGGGCGGCTGGGGCCGCGCCCGCCGCGGACCGCGCCAGCCGGGCGGCCGCCACCGGGCCAGGACCCGCACCCGGTGGCCCAGGAGGTGAGCCGGGCTGACCTCCGCAGCGCGCGCGGCGGCTTCGCCGATCCACACCCTGCCCGTCCCAGCGTGGCTGTGGGGTGTGGCCTTCGGCGTGGTCATAGCGGTGGCCGGGGCCGACTTGATCGTGAGCACCCGGCGTGGCCGCGAGCCCGGGCTGGCCGAGGCGGCGCTGTGCACGGCGGGCATCGTGGCCCTCGGCGCGCTGTTCGGCGCGGCGGTCGCGGCCACGGCCGGCCCCCGGGCGTCCGGCCAGTTCTTCGCCGGCTGGCTCACCGAGTACAGCCTGTCCCTGGACAACCTGTTCGTGTTCGTGCTGCTCATCGGCCGGTCCGCGGTGCCGCCCCGGCAGCGCAGCCGGGTCCTGCTGCTCGGCATCGGCCTGGCCCTGGTGCTGCGCGCCGCGTTCATCGCGGCCGGCACCGCCGCACTGAGCCGGTTCGACTGGGTGCTCTACCTGTTCGGCGCCATGCTGCTGATCACAGCGGGCCGGCTGGCGTACGGCACGGCCAGCGGGTCCGGCACCGGGCTGGCCGCGGTGAGCCTGCCCGGGCCAGCGGGCCCGGTGCGCCGGCTGCTGCCCGGCACGGGTGGCGCGGGCAGCCGGCTCCGCCGGGCGCTGCCCCCGGTACTGGCCCTGGCCGGCGCGATCGCCGCCACCGACCTGGTGTTCGCGATGGACTCCATCCCGGCCGTGTTCGGGCTGACCCGGGATCCGCTCATGGTGCTGGCCGTCAACGCGTTCGCCCTGCTGGGCCTGCGTCACCTGTACTACCTGATCGGCGGGCTGCTGGACCGGCTGGCTCACCTGTCCGCGGGCCTGTCGGCCATCCTGGCCTTCATCGGGGTCAAGCTGCTGATCGAGGCGCTGGCCCAGTCCGGCGTCACCCGGGCCGGCCCGCTGCCGCTGCCGCACATCAGCACCGCACTGTCGTTGTGCGTCATCGGCGGCGTGCTGGCCACCGTCACGGTGACCAGCCTGCTGGCCGCCCGGCGGAGGCCGGGCCAGCACCGGCTCAGCCAGCCTGGAGCAACGCGGTCAGCTCGGCCACCACGTCGCCCAGCGCGACCTTCCGGGTCTCACCAGTGAGCCGGTCGGTTAGCTCGGCCGACCCGTCGGCCAGGCCGCGCCTGCCGACCGTGATCCGGTACGGGATACCGGTCAGCTCGGCGTCGCTGAACTTCACCCCGGCCCGCTCCGGCCGGTCGTCGATGATCACCTCGACGCCCGCCGCGCCGAGCTGCTCGTACAGCGACTCCCCGGCCGCGGCCACCTCGTCGTCGTTGGACTGGGCCACCACGACCACCACGCTGAACGGCGCCACGGCCAGCGGCCATACGATGCCGCGCTCGTCGTGGTGGCACTCCACGATGGAGGCCAGCGACCGCTCCACGCCGATCCCGTAGCTGCCCATGATGGGGTGCACCCGCTCGCCGTTGGTGTCCAGCACGGTGATGTTGAACGCCCTGGTGAACTTGTAGCCCAGCTTGAAGATGTGCCCGATCTCGATCGTGGTCAGCAGCTCCAGCGGGTGCCCGCACCGCGGGCAGGGCTCCCCGGCCACCACCTCGCGCAGGTCGAACCAGGACCCGACGCTGATGTCCCGGCCGACATCCACCCCGCGCAGGTGCTGATCGTCGATGTTGGCTCCGGTCACCATGTCCCGGCGGCCGCGCAGCGCCTCGTCCGCGAGCACCGGGAATCCGCTCACCCCGACCGCGCCCAGGCTGCCGGGCAGCGCGCCGAGCGCCTCCCGGATCTCCTCTGGCTGGGCCGGCCGGATCGTGGCGGCCCCGGTCGCGTCGGCCAGCTTCTGCTCGTTGAGCGGATGGTCGCCGCGCATCAGCACCAGGGTCAGCTTGCCGTCCAGCACGTAGACGAGTGTCTTGATCTGCCGGCTGGCCGGGGCGTCGTACCCGGTGGCCAGGTCCTCGATGGTGCGCACGCCGGGAGTGTCGAACCGCTCTGGCGCGGGCAGGCCCGGCCCGTCACTCACCCCGGCCAGCTGCGACGTGGCCTTCTCCACGTTGGCCGCGTAGCCGCAGTCCGGGCAGTAGGCGACCAGGTCCTCGCCGGCGTCCGAAGGGCACATGAACTCGGTCGAGTCCCGGCCGCCCATCGCCCCGCTCGACGCCTCCACCGGAATGGCCCGGATACCCAGCCGCTCGAAGATCCGCAGGTAGGCCGCGCGGTGCCGGTCGAACGCCACGTCCAGCCCGGCCGGGTCCAGGTCAAAGCTGTAGGAGTCCTTCATGGTGAACTCGCGGACCCGGAGCAGCCCGGCCCGGGGCCGCGGCTCGTCCCGGAACTTGGTCTGGAACTGGTACCACACCTGCGGCAGCTGCTTGTAGGACTTCAGCTCCCCGGCCAGCAGCGCGAAGATCTCCTCGTGGGTCACGCTGAGCACGTTGACCGCGCCCTTGTGGTCGATGACCCGGAACATGACGTCTTCCATGGTTTCCCAGCGGCCGCTGCGCTGCCAGATCTCCGCCGGGTGCATGGTGGGCAGCAGCACCTCCTGCCCGCCTAGCCGGTTCATCTCCTCGCGGATAATACCGATGATCTTGGCGCGCACCCGCACCGCCAGCGGCAGCAGCGAGTAGTGCCCGGCCGACAGCTGCCGGATGTACCCGGCCCGGAGCAGCAGCCGGTGGCTCGCCGCCCCAGCGTCGGCCGGCGCTTCCCGCAGGGTGGGGATGAACATCTGTGACCAGCGCATACTCGCGGGCTTTCCGTGGTGAGTCATGGACCGCCGGGTGACACCCGGCACGGGGACAAGTTACGAGCTTAGTGCCGGTCCGCCGCGCCCGGCGCGGGCCCGTGCGCGGACGGTTCCAGCGGCGGCGCCCCGACTGGGCAGTTGGTCAGGCATTCCGGCTGCGTAACCGGTTCGCCCGCCTTCGGCTTGAGCACATCGTTGCTGACCAGCACGGCCGACAGCCCAGCGGCCAGCGCCATCAGCGCGGCGCAGATCGCCATGGCCTGGTGGAACCCGGTGTTCAGCTGGGCCCGGTCGTGCAGCGCGGTTCCGCTGAGCCCGACCGCGGCGGGCAGCCCGGCCACCGCGAGCAGCCCGGCGGCCCGGGCCGTGGCGTTGTTCACCCCGCTGGCGATGCCCGCGTGCCGGTCGTCCGCACTGGCCAGGACCGTGGCGGTGAGCGGGGCCACGGTCATCGACAGCCCCACCCCGAACAGCAGCACGGCAGGGAGCACATCGGCCACATAGGAAGCGTTCGGCCCGATGCGGGTGAGCAGCAGCAACCCGGTCGCGGTGGTCAGCAGGCCGCCGGTCATCAGCCAGCGCGGGCCTATCTTCTGGGCCAGCGCGCCGGCCCGGGCGGACAGCAGCAGCAGCGCCACGGTGGACGGCAGCAGCGAGATGCCCGCCTCGAGCGGGGAAAAGCCCGCCACGATCTGGAGATCGAGCACCAGCAGGAAGAACACCGCGCCCATCGCGCCGTAGACGACGAACGTGATCACGTTGATCGCGGTGAACTCCCGGTTGCGGAAGATGCTCAGCGGCAGCATCGGCGGCACCCGGTCCGGGTGCCGGCCGCGGTGCCGTTCGAGCAGCACGAAACCCGCCCCGGCGGCCAGCCCGGCGACCGCGGACACCGCCACGACGAGCGGGCGGCCGGACTGCGCCTCGATCAGCGCTTCGGTGATCCCGGCCAGGGCCAGCGCGGTCAGCGCCGACCCGGCGATGTCGAACCGGCCGTGCGCGTCCGGGTCCCGGCTCTCCGGCACGTGCCGCACGGTGACCAGCACCACGGCCGCGGCCAGCGGCAGGTTGAGCAGGAAGATCCACCGCCAGCCGATGGAGCCGACGATCCAGCCGCCCAGGAACGGGCCGACCGCGCCCGCCACCCCACCCAGGCCGGACCAGGCGCCGATGGCCCGTGGCCGGTCGTCCTGGGCAAACGTGGACTGGATGATGGCCAGCGAGCCCGGGGTGAGCAGCGCCCCGCCGATGCCCTGCACCGCCCGGGCCACGACCAGCACCCCGATGTCCGGGGCCACCCCGCAAACCGCCGAGGCCAGCGCGAACCAGATCACCCCGATGAGGAATACCCGGCGCCGCCCGAACCGGTCGCCGAGCGAGCCGCCGAGCAGGATCAGTCCGGCCAGCGTGAGCGTGTAGGCGGTGACCGTCCACTGCAGGCCGGCCAGCGACGTGTGCAGCTCCCGGCCGATGGTCGGCAGCGCGACATTGACCACGGTCGAGTCGAGGAACGCCATGCTCGACCCGAGCACGGTGGCCGTCACCACCCACCGGCCCCGCGCCGTCCCGAGCGTGATCTGCCCAGGTGCCTGCGGGGTCGGCGGCGTGGTCATGCGTCGCAGAGCCCAAGCAGCTTGGTCACGGTGGCCCAGTTGCGGGCCGTGCCCGCGCCCTTGGCCGACATCGGCCCGCCGCCCCGGCTGAGCTGGACGGCCAGCTCGCTGCGCCCGAACCCGCCCGGCGTGTGCAGGAACAGCACCCGGCCGACGTAGCGCGCGGCGTCCCGGCTGCCCTTGCCCGCGGCCTTCTGCTGCGCGGCGGCCAGCGCCGCGACCTGGTCCGGGCCTGGTTTCTCGGCCAGGAAGACCGCGTGCACGGCCCTCGGGTTGGCCTCGTCCGGGTACGGGTTGTCCCGGCGCACCTGGGCCAGGTCGGCCCGGGTCAGCACCAGCACCCGGGGCCGCAGCCCGAGCCGTTTGTCCAGCGCCGCCTCGATCTCCGCGCCCAGCGCCACAGTGTCGGCCCGGTCCGTGCTGAACAGGGCGTTGCCACTCTGGATGTACGTGCTGACGTCCGCATAGCCGAGCGAGCTGAGCACCTCCCGCAGGTCCGACATGGCGAGCTTGACCCCGCCGACATTGATCCCGCGGAGCAGCGCGACATGACTGGGCATTTTCTCAGCCTAACGCCGGTACGTGACGGTGATCCTTATCCAGGCCGGGGCCGGCTGGCGGTTGCCCGATCATGGTCGTGGCAGACGTGGGCACGGTGCCCTAGTCTTCAGGCGTGACTGAAGCCGACACGGCGGACGACACCGGGCTGCCGGTGCGGCACGCGGGCCGGGTCATCGTGCTCGACCCACACCACCGCGTGCTGCTGTTGCGGTACGACGACGACCTGCCGAACGGACGGCACTGGACCACGCCCGGCGGCGGGCTGAACGACGGCGAGGGCTACGCCGCGGCCGCGGCCCGCGAACTGGCCGAGGAGACGGGCTGGCTGGACGTGGTGCTGCTGCGGGAGGTGCACCGGCGCAGCCTGACCATGGAGTACGGCGGCCGCCTGGTCCGCCAGCACGAGCGGACGTTCCTGGCCCGCACGTCCCGGTCGGCCCGGCCGCTGGGTGACGTGGCCCAGATGCACGCGGCCGACGGCATCGCCGCCTGGCGCTGGTGGACGCTGGCCGAACTGGAGTCGACCGCTGAGGTGATCTGGCCGGCCGAACTGCCCGGCCTGATCCGCCAGGCGCTGGCCGAGGAACATACTGGCTGAGACCGCATCCACCACGACCAGCAGGAGGGCGACACCATGGCCATGGAGCCGATGCCGGAGGACTGGAACCGGGCGGTGGCGGTGGTCGCCCACCCCGATGACCTGGAGTACGGCGCGGCGGCCGCGGTGGCCCGGTGGACCAGCCAGGGCAAGCACGTCGCGTACCTGCTGGCCACCCGGGGCGAGGCGGGTATAGCCGGGATGCCGCCGGACCAGGTCGGCCCGCTGCGGGTGGACGAGGAACGGCGCAGCGCCGCCGTGGTCGGCGTGCACGACGTGCACTTCCTGGATCACCAGGACGGGCTGGTCGAGTACGGCCTGCCGCTGCGCCACGACCTGGCCGCCGTGTTCCGCCAGGAGCGCCCGGACATCGTCATCACCATGAACTTCGACCTCACCTGGGGAGACAGCGGCATGATCAACCATGCCGACCACCGCGCCACCGGGCTGGCCACGGTGGACGCGGTGCGCGACGCGGCCAACCAGTGGGTGTTCCCCGAGGCGGGCCCGGCGTGGGACGGCATCAAGCAGATCTACGTGGCCGGGTCTGGCGACCCGTCGCACTTCGTGGACGTGACCGCGACCATCGACGCGGGGATCGCCTCGCTCCGCGAGCACAAGGCCTACCTGGACGGCCTGGGCCGGGACTTCGACCCGGACGAGTTCCTGCGGAACATGTCCGGTTATCTCGGGCTGGCGGCAGGCTGCGAGTACGCGGTGGGTTTCCGCCGTTACTCAGCAGGCTGACCTGGCCCGGCCCGTTAGACCGGGCAGGACCAGCCGGGCCGGCCGGGGCGGGGCGCGCCGTCTGCGGTGCCCGGCGGCGGGAAGAGCACCCTGAGCGTGAACGCGTGCCGGGTGGGGCCATGCGCGCGGAGCCACCGCACCCTGTCCTCGGCGTCCTGGGTGGCCGGCACGGTGCCGCGCGGGATCCACCACAGCGCGGTGTACGCCTCGGTCATCCGCTCGAACCACGGCCGGCGGCGCTGCAGCACCGCGCGGTGCACGGCGGAGTAGACGAAGCCGGCCAGCGCCTCGGGTGACTCCCACACGGACAGGTTCACGATGACGCCCGCGCTCCCCCCCTGGTCCCAGCCGAACGCGCGCACCGCGGTGGCGTTGCCGTCCTCGGTCTGCAGCCGCCACAGGAACCCGGGGGCCACGTCGGCGGCCGCGTTGACTGGGTCGAGGGCGGCGACGAACCCGGCCAGCCGGGGGCTGTCCAGCGGCTCGCGCAGCCGGCCGATGTTGACCTGGGCCAGCACGTAGTCCATGCCGCCATGGTGCCAGCCGGGACCGGTCCGCGGCCACCCGCCCGGCCACCGCGTCCGGCCGCTCTGCGCGTAGAGTGGCGCACCGTGGCAGGACGCGGCACGCCAGCGACCACGCTGCTGGCCAGGCAGGGCATCGCCCATACCGTGCACACCTACGACCATGACCCGCGCCGCGCCAGCTACGGGCTGGAGGCCAGCGAGGCGCTCGGCCTCCCGCCGGAACGGGTATTCAAGACCCTGGTCGCCCAGGTGGACGGGGCACTGACGGTGGGCGTGGTCCCGGTGGCCAGCCAGCTCGACCTGAAGGCGCTGGCCGCGGCGGCGGGCGGCCGCAAAGCGGTCATGGCCGACCCGGCCGACGCGCAGCGGGCCACCGGCTACGTGGTCGGCGGGATCTCCCCGCTGGGCCAGCGCAAACGGCTGCCGGTGGTGCTGGACTCGGCCGCCATGGGGTTCAGCACCATCTTCTGCAGCGGCGGCCGCCGCGGGCTGGAGATCGAGATCGCCCCGGCCGACCTGGTCCGCGCCGTGCAGGGCATGGTGGCCCCGATCGCCCAGCGCTGAGCCCTGGGCGCTGAGCTCCGGGCGCGGAGCGCTGAGCACGGGGCACGGGGCACGGCCTGCCCACGACGCGCCTGCGTGTGGTCGGATGGAAGCATGAAGGTCCGGATCGGGGTGGCGCTCGGTGCGGCAGGGGTGCCCCGCCTGTTCGGCGCCGCGGTAGACATCCTGGAGCAGTCCGGCATCGACTCGCTGTGGCTGCCCGAGCTGGTCTACGGAGAGCTGGTCGACCCGTTCGTCGGCATGACCTGGGCGCTGGCCCGGACCTCGCGGCTGAAGGTGGGCACCGGGGTGGCCGTGCTGCCGGGGCGGCACCCGGTGCTGGTGGCCAAGCACCTCGCGTCGCTGGCTGGGCTGGCGCCCCGCCGGGTGCTGCCGGTGTTCGGCCTCAAGCCGGCCCGGCCGGCCGAGCTGGCCGCATTCGGGGTGCCGGCCGGCCGCCGCGCGGCGGTGTTCGATGAGTCCCTGGACCTGATCCGGCGGCTGCTCCGGGAGCCTGACGTGACGTTCCACGGGGAGTTCTTCACGGTCGAGTCCGCCACCATCGGCCCGCGGCCCGATCACCCGCTGGACATCTGGGTGGGCGGCACTGCGCCGGGCGCGCTGCGCCGCGCCGGGCGGCTCGCCGACGGCTGGCTGGCCAGCTTCCTCACCCCGGCCGAAGCCGGGGCCGGGCGCCAGGCCATCGAGGCCGCTGCGGCGCAGGCCGGCCGCGAGATCGAGCCGGACCACTTCGGCATCAGCCTGGCCGTGGCCACCGGCCCGGGACTGGCCGCGCTGCACGCGGCGGCCCGGCAGCGGCGGCCGGACACCGACCCGGCCCAGCTGGTCGCCGACGGCTGGGCCGGCGCCCGCGGCAAGATCGAGGAGTACGTGGCGGCCGGCCTGACCAAGTTCGTCATCCGGCCGGGCCCGGCGCCGGCCGACCCACGCCGTTTCGCGGACGAGTTCGCCCGCGAAATGATGCCCCTGCAGACATGACCGGGCCGGGCGGCAGGGCAGGCGGTCCGGGCCAGGAACGCACCGTACGGCTGACCATCCGGGTGCGGCCGGGGTCGGCCCGGACCGCGGTGGGCGGCGAGCACGCCGGGGCCCTGGTCGTCCGGGTCACCGCGCCCGCCGTGGACGGCCGGGCCACCGAGGCCGCGCTGGCCGCCGTGGCCGGCGCGCTCGGCGTGCGCCGGCGCGCGGTCACGCTGATCTCCGGGGCGGCCAGCCGGATCAAGGTCATCGAGGTGACCGGCGCTGACCAGGCGGTGCGACAGCGACTACGGGAGCTGAGTGACCGGTGACCGGCTGCGCCGGCCGGTCAGCCGCACGGCGGCCGGTCAGCCGCACGGCGGCCAGTCAGCCGCACGGCGGCCGGTCAGCCGCACGGCGGCCAGCTGTGCACCGGCTCGTTGCTGTGCATGTGCTCGATGTAGCTCTGGGTCATCCGGCGCAGCGCGGTGCAGCGGTCGATCCCGCCGCGTTCCAGCCGGTGCACTGTCTCGGCCTGCCAGGTGGCGCCGGTCCGCCGGCCCCGGCAGCGCTGCTCAATAATGCCCAGGCACCGGTCGGCGTGCCGGGAATCGACTCCCCAGCGGCGCAGGCCCTCGCTGGCCAGCGGGAGCAGTACGCGCTGGGTCAGCTCGGCGGCGGGCAGCTCACCCAGACCGGGCCAGTACAGCGCGGCCTCGATGCCGCGCTGCGCCCCCTGGATCAGGTTGTCCGCGGCGGCCGCGAACGACATCCGCGTCCAGACCGGCCGTTCCGCCTCGGCCAGGGCGCGGACCAGGCCGTAATAGAACGCGGCGTTGGCGGTGACGTCCGCTACGGTCGGGCCGGCCGGCAGCACCCGGTTCTCCACCCGCAGGTGAGGCCGGCCCTCGTCCACCGCGTACACCGGCCGGTTCCACCGGTACACGGTGCCGTTGTGCAGGGTGAGCTCGGCCAGGACCGGGATGTCGCCCCGGGCCAGCTCGGCCAGCGGGTCGTCGTCGGTGGACAGCGGCAGCAGCGCCGGGAAGTACCGGATGTTCTCCTCGAACAGGTCGAACACCGACGTGATCCAGCGCTCGCCGAACCACACCCGGGGCCGCACGCCCTGCGCCCGCAGCTCCTCGGACCGGGTGTCGGTGGCCTGCTGGAACAGCGTGATCCGGGTTTCCCGCCACAGCTCCCGGCCGAACAGGAACGGGGCGTTGGCCCCGACCGCCACCTGCACCCCGGACACCGCCTGGGCCGCGTTCCAGTAGTTGCCGAACGCCTCAGGGCTAACCTGCAGATGGCACTGCAGGCTGGTGCAGGCCGCCTCGGGCATGATGTTGTCCACGTGGATGAGCAGCTGTTCCGGCCCCTCGATGTCGATCCGCGCGTCCTCCCCCCGGGCCGCGCAGATTTGCTCGTTGAGCAGCCGGTAGCGCGGGTTGGCCGACATCGCGTCCTCGCTGACGTCGGCCTGCCGCAGGCTGGGCAGGATGCCGATCATGGCGAGCCGGCTGCCCGCGTCGGCGGCCCGCTGGTCGGCATGCTTCAGGCTGGCCAGCAGGTGCCCCTCCAGCTGGTCCAGCACGTCGCTGGCCAGCGGGCGCGGCGGGACGTTGATCTCGACGTTGAACCGGCCCAGCTCCGCGGCCCAGTGCGGGTCACCGATCGCGTCCAGCACGTCGGGGCTGCGCATCGACGGCGCGCCCGACTCGTCCACCAGGTACAGTTCGACCTCCAGGCCGACCTGCTGGCTCTCGGTCTCGAACCAGGAGTCCCGCAGCATCAGGGCCAGCGCGTTCAGGCACTGGCGCACCTTCTCGCGGTAGTGGCGGCGGTCGTGCTGGCTCACCGTCATCGGCGGAACGTCCTTGCCCATCGGCCCCCTCCGCGCCGCGACCATGGGAGATGGCCTCCACCACACCCTGACACGTCGGTGGTCTGCTGACCAGAGACGATGCTGGGGATAAGGCTAAGCATGGGCAAAATCGGACAGACCAGGATGCCGCGGGTGGCGCGGGCGGGCGGCGCGGCCGGGCCGCCTGCCGGGCCCGGGCCACCGGTGTGCGGCGCGCACCGGACCTGGGCGGCGGCCAGCGGCCGGGCCCTGGCCACGTCGTTCCGCGGCCCGGCCTGCGGTACGGTCCTGCACCAGAACAGGTCTGACCACGGAGGTTTTCAATGCCCGAACCCGCCCCTTCCCGGGCATCCGGCGTCGACTTCCTGGCTCACCGCCCAGGCGACGACGTGGCGGTCGCCGTTCGCGACACCGGCCCGGGCCCGGCCAGTGCCGCCTACCTGGACTCTGGGCACCGCTTCGAGATCATGGCCCGGGACGCCATCCCGCTCGGGCACAAGATCGCACTGCGTGACCTGGCCGAAAGCGAGGACGTGCTGGAGTACGGCGTGCTGATCGGCCGCACCCGGGCGCCGGTGGCGGCCGGGGAACTGGTGCACACCCACAACCTGAGGAGCGCGCGGTGGCAGAAAAGCGTCTGACCGGCTACCGGCGGCCCGACGGCCGGGTCGGGATCCGCAATCATGTGGTCATCCTCCCGGTGGACGACCTGTCCAACGCGGTGGCCGAGTCGGTGGCCAGGGCGATCCCGGGCACGCTGGCCATCCCGCATCCTTATGGACGGCTGCAGTTCGGCGCCGACCTCGAGCTGTTCTTCCAGACGATGATCGGCACCGGGGCGAACCCGAACGTGGCCGCGGCCGTGGTCATCGGCATCGAGCCGGCCTGGACGGAACGGATCGCGGCGGGCATCGCGGCGACCGGCAAGCCGGTCGCGCAGTTCTCTATCGAGCGGCACGGCGACCTGCGGGTGCTGGAGATGGCCAGCCGCCGGGCGGCCCAGCTGCTGCAGGACGCCAGCGAGCTGACCCGGGAGCCGGCCGGGCGCGGCGAGCTGCTGATGAGCATCAAGTGCGGCGAGTCCGACACGACCAGCGGGCTGGGTGCGAACCCGGCCACGTCCGTAGCGGTGGACCGGCACATCGCGGCCGGCGGGACGGTGATCTTCGGTGAGACCACCGAGCTGACCGGGGGCGAGCACCTCATCGCCGAGCGCTGCGCCACCGACGAGGTGCGCAGGAAGTTCCAGGCTTTCTTCGGCGAGTACTTCGCCATGGTCGAGCGGACCGGCGCCAACCTGCTCGGCTCGCAGCCGACCCAGGGCAACATCCGCGGCGGGCTGTCCACCATCGAGGAGAAGGCGCTGGGCAACATCCAGAAGACCGGCACCGCGCCGGTGGTGGACGCGCTGGCCCCGGCCGAGCGGCCCACCCGGGCCGGGCTGAACTTCATGGACACGTCCTGCGCGGCCGCCGAGTTCATCACCCTGACCGCGGCCGCCGGGGCGGTCATCCACCTGTTCCCCACCGGCCAGGGCAACGTCGTCGGCCACCCGGTCGAGCCGGTGATCAAGATCAGCGCGAACCCGCTGACGGTGGCCACGATGAGCGAGCACATCGACGTCGACGTGAGCGGGCTGCTCCAGCTGGAGTACGGCCTGGCCGCGGCGGGCGACAGGCTGGAGGACGTCATCGACCGGACCGTCAGCGGCCGTCTGACCTGCGCCGAAGTTCTCGGCCACCGGGAATTCGCGCTGACCCGGCTGCACCCGAGCGCCTAGCCGCCAGCCCGCCCGGCGGAGGGTTTCCCGCCGGGTGGCCAGCAAGCGCGGCCGCCCGTCATGATGGGTCCGTGGGCATCCCGGTAGACGCACTCACCAGCTACGTGAACCAGGCCGTCGATGAGCTGACCGGCATCGTGACCGGTCTGGGTGATGATCTCATCAACCAGCGGCCGGACCTGCCGGGGGCCAACTCCCCGTACGCGATCCTTCGTCATTGCCTGGGCGTCATGGAGTACTGGGGCGGCCACGTGGTGGCCGGCCGCGACGTGCAGCGCGACCGCGCCGCCGAGTTCACAGCGACCGGGCACGCGGCGGACCTGGTGGCGGCCGCGCACCAGGCCAAGATCCAGTTCCGGGCGGACGCGCTGACCGCGGACCCGCAGGCCCCGCCGCGGCGGCCCGCCGGGCGCCGCAGCCCCGATGTGCTGGAGGTGCGCAGCCAGGGGCACGCGCTGCTGCATGTCCTGGAGGAGCTGTACCAGCACCTCGGCCAGGCCGAGCTGACCAGGGACCAGCTCCGGGAACAGGCCCGGAACCGGTGACCGCGGTCAGGCCGTGGCAGCCGCCATCCGGCGGACCGCCTCGGCCAGCAGGTCCGGTGACGTGCCTATGTTCAGCCGGGCGAAGCCGCGGCCCTGGCCGCCGAAATCCTCGCCCGGGCTGAGCGCCACCCGGCCGCGGTCCAGGAACGCGGCCGCCGGGTCGCCGTCCAGGCCCAGCCCACGGCAGTCGATCCAGGCCAGGAAGCTGGCCTGGGGCGGCTGGTAGCGGGCGCCGGGGAGCTGCCCGGCCAGCAGCCGGCCGAGCAGCCCGCGGTTCTCGTCGAGCTGCGCCCGCACCGCGTCCAGCCACGGCAGCCCGTCGGTGAACGCGGCCACCGAGGCGAGCACGCCCAGGTGCCCGGGCAGGAAGACCTCCCACCGCCCGGCCAGCAGCTTGGCCCCGGCCGCGGACCCGGCCACGGCCAGCCCGCACTTCAGCCCGGGGATGTTCCACCCTTTGGACGCCGAGGTGAACGCGAACGCCCGGGACGTCATCTCGTGGTCGATGGACAGGAACGGGACGTACTCAGCGCCCGGCAGCACCAGCGGCGCGTGGATCTCATCCACCAGCATGACCACGCCGTGCCGCTGGCACAGGTCGGCCGCGGTCCGCAGCTGCTCGCTGGTCCATACGCTGCCGGTCGGGTTGTGCGGGCTGCACAGCAGGTAGGCGGCCACACCCGGCTGGCCGAGCGCCCGGTCCAGCGCACCCGGGTCCAGCTGATAGCGGCCGCTGGCGTCCCGGGCCAGCGGCGCCTCCACGATCCGCCGGCCGGAAAACCCGAACCGGAACCAGAACGGCGGGTACACCGGCGGGTTGATCACCACCCCGGCACCGGGCGGGGTGAACGCCTGGATCACCTCGGCCAGCCCGGTCATCACGTCGGGGATGGCGAACACCCGGGCCGGGTCAGCCGCCCAGCCCAGGCGGGCCGCGGCGAACGCGGCGAACGCGTCACCGAGCACGCCCGCGTGCCCGTACCCGCAGTCGCCCAGGGCCAGCGCCCGGGTGATCGCGTCGATGACCGGCGCGGCCAGGTCGAAGTCCGTCTCGGCCACGAAGGCGGGCAGCACATCGTCGGGATAGGTGCGCCATTTGAAGCTGCGCCGCTGGCGGAGCGTGCCCAGCGTGCAGGTTCCCAGGAGTGCATCCACCCGTCGGATGCTATGCGGGGCCGGCCGGCGAGTCGCCCGCGGCCCGGCGTTGCCCGCCAGCCGCGAGCCGGGCCGCGGGGCGTTAATCAGTCAAGTTCGCCGGTGAGGTAACGGTCCACGGCCGGCCCGATCGCGGCGGCCAGCATGTCCAGGTCGGCCGCCACCAGGGGCTCCAGCCCGAGCGCGTACCTGGTCAGCAGCAGGCCGAGAAACTGGCTGGCGACCAGGGAGGCCCGGAAGCGCGCGCCGGCTGGCCCAGGCGGGTCGTCCGACCGGGCGGCGGCGGACAGCTGGCCCACGATCGACTCGGTGAGGAACTCCCGGAGCATGACCATCGCCTGCGGGCTGGTCGTCGCCGAGCGCAGCACGCCGAGCAGGATGTCCCGGATCTCGCGGGAGTCCCAGGCCCGCAGCACGGTGCGGACAAGGTGCTCGCCCAGGCTCCGCGCCGGGTCCGCGGGCCCGGCCGCCAGTGCCGCCGCGATCAGCTCGCCAGGCACGACCGGCATCCGCATGGCCGCCGCGAACAGGCGTTCCTTGGTGCCGAAGAAATGGTGCACCAGCGCCGGGTCGACCCCGGCGTCGGCGGCGATGCCCCGGATGGTGGCACCGTCGTAACCCAGCCCGGCGAAACGTTTCCGGGCCGCGGCCAGGATCGCCTCCCGGGTGCCGCTATCCCCGGCGCGGCGCCCGGTCCGGCCCGGCGAGGCGGTCACCGGCCCGCCAGGGCAGTCAGCTCGAAGAAGCGCTCCTCCAGGGTGGCCGGCTCCTCGCTGACCCGGGCGGGCAGCGGGCCAAGGGCCCGGCGGACCTCGGCCGGGCGGGCCCCGGGCACCCGGAGCGTGCGGCCAGCCAGCGCGGCCGGCAGGCCGGCCGCCTCCAGCGCGTCCAGCGCGGCCGCCCACGAGCCCGCCTCGACCACGCTGACCCGCCGGCCGCCGGCGATCTCCCCCGCCGTGCCCTCGGCCACCACCCGTCCGTCCGCCATGATGACCAGCCGGCCACATTCCGCCGCCTCGTCCAGGTAGTGCGTGGTGACCAGGACCCCGGCGCCGGCCGCGGCGGCGTCGCCGATCGTCTCCCACAGCCGGGCCCGGGCCAGCGGGTCCACCCCCGAGGTCGGCTCGTCGAGGATGAGCAGGTCCGGCCGGTGCTGCAGCGCCTCGGCGAACGCCACCCGGCGCTGCATGCCGAGCGGCAGGTCCCCGACGAGCACCCGGCCGTACCGATGCACCGCTTCCGGCGCCGCGGCCGCCCGGGCGCCATCACCGCCGCCATCACCGCCGCCGCGCCGGGCCTGGCGCCCGCGGCCGAACACAGCCGCCGAGAAGGCCAGGTTCTCCGCCGGGGTGAGATCGTCGTACAGCCCGAGGCCCTGGGGCACGTAGCCGAGGCGGCGCCGGGTCTGCCGGGTCGGCGGCCCGCCGAACAGCAGCACCTGCCCGGCGGACGCGGGGAGCAGCCCGAGCAGCATCCGGATGAGGGTCGTCTTGCCCGCTCCATTAGCGCCGAGCAGGCCCACCACCTCGCCCGGGGCCAGGCTCAGGTCCACCCGGTCCACTGCGGTGAAGTCGCCGAACTGGCGGCTCACGGCCACGCACTCGGCCAGCGGCGCCGCCATCACCGTTCACCTGCCCCGGCCCCGGTCCCAGCCGCGGCCCCGGCCCCGGGTCCGGTCGCGGTCCCGGCCCCGGGTCCGGCCCCGGTCCCGGCCGGCCCGGCGAGTTCCCGGCCCAGGATGGCCACGGTGACCGCGTCCTGCAGGTCAGGCTGGATGGGCTCGCCGCCCGGGGACGGGCTGGCCGCCTGGCCATCTGGGTCCCAGACCCGCCACCGGCCCGCCCGCCGCCAGGCCCGCGGCCGGTCGGCGGCCGGCGGCCGCCCGGCGCTGACCCGCAGGCGGCCCGGCATGGCCGCCACGATCTGCCCGGGCGTGCCCACCGCGATCTGCCGGCCCGCGTCCAGCACGAGCACGTGCGTGGCGCGTTCTGCCTCGTCCAGGTAGCTGGTGGCGAGGACGACGGCCGCGCCTTCCGCCGCCGCGCGGGCGATCAGCGACCACAGGTCGGCCCGGCTGACCGGGTCCACGCCGGTGGTCGGCTCGTCCAGCACCAGCAGGGCCGGCCGGGCCAGCATGGCGGCGATCACGCCGAGCTTCTGCCGCATCCCGCCAGACAGCTGCCCGGCCAGCCGGTCCCGGGCCCCGGTCAGCCCGGCCCGGGCCAGGAAGGCCGCGCTCCGCTCGGCTGCGGCGGCCGCCGGGATCTGGTAGGCGGCGGCCCGGAAAGCCAGGTTTTCCGCCACGGTCAGGTCCGGGTAGGTTCCCGAGCTGGCCGGCAGGTAGCCGATGTCCCGCTGCCGCGGCCGCTGGACCACGCCCGAGCTGGGCGCCAGCGCGCCGCCCAGGCAGCGCAGCAGTGTGCTGCGCCCGGCGCCGTCCCCGCCGACCACCGCGCTCACCTGCCCCGGCCGGGCGCGAAAGCTGACCTGGTCGAGGGCCACCCGCCGGCCGTACCGGACGGAGACCGCATCCGTGCCCCACCAGCCCGGGCCAGCGCCCGGCGCACCGCTCATCTCGATACCGCTCATCGCGACCCCGCTCATCGCGACCCGGCCCGATCCGGCCCGGCGCCCGGCGTTCCGGCCGCACCGTCCGGGCCCACCGGGCCGGCCGTGCCCACCGCGCCGGCTGTGCCCACCGCGCCGGCCGTGGCGACCGCGGCCGCCGGGGCCGGGGTCCGGTAGCCGCCGCGCCGGCCACCCGTCCCGGCCGGTGACAGATAGCGGCGGAAGCGCAGCATGGCCAGGCCCATCACGATCAGCCCGAGCAGGGCCAGGAACAGCATCGGCTGCCACAGCGGCCCGAGCGGTTCACCGCGCAGCATCACCCCGCGGGAGATCTCGTTGAAGTACGTCAGCGGCAGCAGGTAGGAAATCCAGCGCACCCCGGCGGCGATCGAGGTCAGCGGGAAGATCAGCCCGGACAGCAGTACCTGCGGCAGGGTGAACATGAAGGACAGCTGGATGGCCTGGCCCTGGTTCTCGGACACGCTGGAGATCAGCACGCCCAGGCCGAGCGTGACGAACAGGAACAGCAGCGCGCCCAGCGCGAACACCGCGTACGAGCCGCGGAACGGCACGCCGAACAGGGCCACCCCAACGGACAGCACGATGGCCAGGTCCACGCAGGCCACCGCGAAGTACGGGACGATCTTGCCCAGGAACACATCCCGCGGGTGCAGCGGCATCACCGCGAGCTGCTCCAGCGTCCCGGTCTGCCGCTCGCGGACCACGCCCAGGCTGGTGATGATGATGCCGATGAACGCCAGCACCACGCCGGCCAGCCCCGGGATCATGATGTAGGACGTCTTGAGCTGGGGGTTGTACAGGATCCGGACCACCGGCGCCTGGCCGGCCGGGGCCTGCTGGCTGCGCGCGGCCAGCGCGGTCAGCGCGCTCCGCGCGGTGAACAGCTGGCTGCCGTCCACCAGCACCACGGTCCTCGCCCCGGTCACCACGGCCAGGGCCGCGCCGTCCCGGTTGTCCCGGAGCTGGGTCTGCGCCCAGGCCAGGCCCTCGGTGGGCTCCCGGGCCACCACGTGGAACGGCGCCCGCAGCGGCACCTGCCCGGCCAGCGGGCCGGCCACCACGGTCGGGATGGTTTTCACGTCGAAGCTGGCCGCGTAGCCGAACACCACGAGCAGCAGCACCGGCAGCACGATCATCATGGCCAGCGTGCGCCGGTCCCGGCGCAGCTGCCGGAACTCCTTCACGATCATCGCCCACACCGGCGTGCCCCTCTCGGTGCCGTCCAGGGAACCAGTCAACTCATCCTGCGTTGAATTCTACGCTCGTTGAATTCGCCGTCAAGACTGCCGGCCCATGAGCGCGGTGAGAAATGGGTCACCGGCGACCGCAAACTCACCGCGCTGATGCGATGGCGGCCCGGCGCTCGCCACAGCGGGCCCGGCGCTCGCTGGCGGCCGCTTCATCTGATTCGGTAGGGGCATGGACCACACCAGATGAGCGTGACCCGGCACCGGGGCCGGTGGACACCGGAGGACCGCTGCGCGTCGGCGTATCACTACCTGCCGGTCGCCGTGCCGCCCGGCTCGGCCGGGCTGCGCGTGGCGCTGGACTACGACCGCTCCGCCGCGGTGCTGGACCTGGGCTGTTTCGGGCCGGCCGGGTTCCGCGGCTGGTCCGGCGGCGCCCGGTCCGAGTTCGTCATCACCGCCGGCCAGACCACCCCCGGCTACCTGCCCGGCGAGCTGGAGCCCGGCGAGTGGCAGGTGGCGCTGGGCCTCTACCAGCTGCCCGCGGGCGGGGCCAGCTACACGCTGACCGCGGAGGTGACCAGCACGCCCGGGCGGCTGGGCCCGGCACCACCCCCGGCGCCACCGGCCGCGCTCACCAGCCGGCCACCCCGGCGCGACCTGCCCGCCCGGCCCGGGCACCGCTGGCTGGCCGGTGACCTGCACGCGCACACCGTGCACTCGGACGGCGCGCTGACCGTGCCGCAGCTGGCCCGGCTGGCCGCCGGGCAGGGCCTGGACTTCCTGGCCGTGACCGACCACAACACGGTCAGCCAGCACGCGGAGCTGGGCTGGGCCTCGGCCCGGTACGGGGTCACCCTGATCCCGGGCCAGGAGGTGACCACCGACACCGGGCACGCCGGCGCGCTGGGCGACCTGGGCTGGGTGGACTTCCGCGAGCCGGCCGACTCGTGGCTGGACGCGGCCGAGCGTGGCGGCGGGCTGCTGTCGGTCAACCACCCGCTGGGCGGGCACGTGAGCTGGATCAAGCCGATGCGGCGCAGGCCGCCACTGGTCGAGGTGTGGCACTGGAGCTGGCTGGACCCGCGGTGGACCGCCCCGCTGGCCTGGTGGCTGGCCTGGGATCCGGCCGCGGTGCCGGTCGGCGGCAGCGACTGGCACCGGCCCGGCTCGGACGCCGTCCCGGGCATGCCCACTACCTGGGTGGAGTGCGCCGGGGACGGCGGCACCGGGGACGGCCCGGACGCGGTGCTGGACGGGCTGCGGGCCGGCCGCTGTGCCATCTCGGCCTGCCGGGATGGCCCGGTACTGCTCCGGCTGGACGGGGAGTTCGCCGTGGTGGGCGGCGACGGCACCACCCTGGCCGGCCCGGACGGCCCGCGCGCGGTGGTCCGCGGCGACCAGGCCACGTTCCCCGCCGCCCCCGGCTGCCACCGGCTGCTCGACCCGGCGGGCGGCACCCTGGCCCTCACCGGCTAGCTCCCCGCATCAGATGCCCAACGCCGCCCGGGACACATCGCCCTTTCGGCGGAAACCCCGTCCCACGCCAGTACCGGCGGGCCGGCGGGCGCCACCGCTCCGGTGCCCGCCGCTCCGGTGCCCACTGCACCGGCGTCCACGGCACCCACCCCCGCCGCACTGGCCGCGCCGCACTCGCGGCCGCCGGCCGGGCGGCAGCCGCGGCGGCCAGCGCCACGCTGAACCAGGTGTCCCGGACCGCGTCCACCGCCTCGGGCACGGACAGCGGCAGCCGGCCCGGGAACGCGCCGGGCAGCGCGTGCGCCAGCTGGACGATGTCCGGGACGCCGACACCGGTGGCCAGCCACGGGCTGCGGTCCGCCCAGGCCACCCGCGGCGGCTGGTCCAGCAGCACCCGGCCGCCGTCCATCAGCACCACCCGGTCGGCCCACGGCGCGACCTCATCCACCCGGTGCTCGATGACGACCACCCCGGCGCCTTCCTCGCGGGCCAGCCGGCGCGCCACCTCGGACTGCACGGTGTGGTTGATGAGCTGGAGGTTCGGGTTCTGGACCACCATCCCAGCGAGCGGGCCGCCTGGTGCGGGGGCAGCCCGCTGAGCGGGCGGCCGGCGAACGTAACCCGGCCGCGCAACTCACCGTGCACCCGGGACGGGATCAGCCCGCACAACGCCAGCGCCAGCGTGGACTCGCCGCAGCCGGACGCCCCGGTCAGCAGCACCAGCTCACCGGCCGCCACACCGAGGTCGACATGCCGCAGCGTGGCCCGGGGCCGCACCGTGGTAGGCGAACGAGACGTCGCCGGCCCGCAGCTCAGGACGGCCGCTGCTGGCCACTGCCCCTTCCGCACCGCGATCAGCCACGTGATCACTGTGACGACGAGCAGGAAGCCACCGGCGATCAGCACCGTGGTGCCGTCGGACATGATGAAGTGCGGATCAAGGCACGGGCTGCGGCCGCGGCAATATCCGGCTGGCCTTCTTCATGGAATATTCACCGGGGTCATCTGGGCCGGGCCGGATAGCCGGGGCCGATGACCAGGCCGGGCGGGCGGGGCGGATGGCCCCGTCCCCGGCCCGGGCCGCAGCCGGGCTAGTGGCCAGCGGCGATCCGGAACACCGGGAAGCCGGGGGCGATCCCGGCCAGCTGCTCGTCGGTGGCGTCCTTGGTCACGCCCTCGAAGAACCGGCCGACCTCCCAGCCCCACTTACGCAGGTACTCGCGGAGCACCGGCGGCTTGTCCGCGTCGGCCAGCTCGGTGGCGGTGAACGGTTCGGCCCGGCGGCCGACCCGCAGCTCGCCGTCACCGGCCACCCGCAGGTTGCGCACCCACTGGGCCTGGCCCCGGGGCGCGACCAGGTAGCGCTGCCCGGCCACGGTGAGCAGGTTGACCGGCGTGGTCCGCCATTCGCCGCTCTTACGGCCGCGCACGGCCAGCACCCGGGAGCCGTACACACTGATGCCGGCCCGGGTCAGGGCGGCGACCGTGTTGTTGAACAGGCGGTCCATGCCGGTCGGCTGGACGTACCGCTGCTGCGGGGTGGCGTTCATCAGGTACTCCCTCTTCAGCTCCTGAGAGCACTGCTCTCTCTTAAGAGCAGTATGCATCAGGAGGCGTTCAGAAGCAAGAGCAGTGCTCTCGAATCTGACGCCCAATCTCTAGAGGTCGGCCAGCCGCGCCACCCGGGCCCGCAGGATAGCCCGGGTGGAGGCCACGCTGCTGAACTCGTCCGGCTGCCCGGGGCACTCGCCCGCCGCGAGGGCCCGCTCCGCCCGGCGGCGCGCGTCGGCCGGGGTGATCATCTCGAACGTCATGCCAGGGTCCTCGGCCGCCATGGCCTCGGTGCGGGCCAGCACGTCACCGGCCTCGCCCACCCACACGTTCTTGATACCGCCGCCGAACGAGTGATCGAGCAGCAGCGAAACCACGTGCTGGCCGGCCGGGTACGCGAAGCTCATGGTGACCGCCTCCTGCAGGCCCCGGTCGTCCCCGTAGCGCCAGCACTCGCGTACCTCGGGCGTGCCCAGCCCGGCCGCCCAGGCCGGGTCGGGCACCCCCTGCGCGGCCAGCCGGCCGGCCGCCGCGGCCGCCGCGGCCCGCAGCTCCGGCCAGCCCAGCGCGCTCAGCACACGCAGGATGGCCAGCGCCTCGGGACTGCCGCTGCGCTCGGCGGCGGGCACGATGGCCTGCGCGGCCGGGCTGCGCATCCCGCCGAGCGCGGCCAGGATGTCCGAGCCCCACAGCTCGGCCTCCAGCGGGCTGGTGATCTCGGCCAGCACCATCCGGGCCTCGGTGAGCACGGCGGCGAACGCCTCGTCCGGAGACGACCGGCCGAACACCGCCTCCAGGTCCAGCTCACCGGACATGGCGGCCGGCCAGGGTGGGAACGCAATCCAGGTCCATGCCGGGCATCCTGCCACGGCCGCTGACATGATGGGCTGGAACCGCAGGAGGTATCCGTGCCGCGAACGCCACGATGGGGCATCACCCTGCCGCTGAGCGGGCCGCTCCCCGGCCAGCGTGACCTGGTCGCGGAACTGCCGGGCCTGGGCTATACCGACGCCTGGTCGGCCGAGGTCAGCGGGACGGACGCGTTCACCCCGCTCGCACTGGCCGCCGGCTGGGCCCCGGAACTGCGGCTGGGCACGGCGATCGCCGGCATCTACAACCGCGGCCCGGCGCTGCTGGCCATGAACGCGGCCACCGTGGCCGCGCTCGCGCCGGGCCGGTTCGTGCTCGGCATCGGGGTGTCCTCCCCGGTCGTGGTGACAGCGTGGAACGGCGTCCCGCTGGAACGCCCCTACCACCGGGCCCGGGACATGCTGCGGTTCCTCCGCCCGGTGCTGGCCGGGGAGAAGGTCAGCCTGGACGGCGACACGTTCCGGGTGACCGGGTTCCGGTTGGCCGCGCCACCCGAGCTGCCGCCGGCCCTGGCCCTGGCCGCGCTCCGGCCGCAGATGATCGCGCTGGCCGCGGCGCTGGCCGACGGAGCCATCACCAACTGGCTAGCCCCGTCGGACGTGCCCATGGTGCGGGCGGTGGCCGGCCCGGACTGCGAGCTGATCGCGCGGATCTTCGTCTGCCCCACGCCAGACGCCGAGGCGGCCCGGCAGATCGGCCGCCGGATGATCGCCACCTACCTGACCGTGCCCGCCTACGCCGCGTTCCACGACTGGCTCGGCCGCGGGCCGCGGCTGCGCCCCATGCAGCAGGCCTGGGCGGCCGGCGACCGCAAGAGCGCACTGGCCGCGATCGACGACAAGCTGGTGGACGAGCTGGTGGTGCACGGGCCGCCCGGGTACTGCCGGGAACGGGTGGCGGAGTACCAGGCCAGCGGGCTGGACACGCCGGTGATCGCGGTCGTGCCCGGGCCGGGCGTGGACGAGGCCGAGGCGGTCCGGCAGCTCGCGCCCCGCTGACGCCCGCCCGGGCCGGCCCGCCCGGCCCCGGCCCGGCTGGTCACCACACCCCGGGCAGCTCCGCCCGGTACCACGACTGGATCAGCTGGTGCGCGATGGACACCGGCGGCGGCAGCAGCACCTCACGGGCGGCCAGCGCCTCGCGCAGTTCGTCCCGGCTGAACCAGTGCGCCTCGGCGATCTCCTCGTCGTCCACCCGCAGGTCAAGCTGGCCGCAGGCCACCGCGCGGAAGCCGAGCATCAGGCTCTGCGGCATCGGCCACGGCTGGCTGCCCACGTAGCGGACCTGGCTGACCACGATGGTGGTCTCCTCGGCCACCTCACGGGCCACTGCCTGCTCGGCCGACTCGCCCGGTTCCACGAAGCCGGCCAGGATGGACACCCGGCGCTCCGGCCAGCGCTTGTTGCGGGCCAGCAGGCACCGGTCGTCCGGGTCGGTGACCAGCATGATGACCGCCGGGTCGATGCGCGGGAAGTGCTCGCTGCCGTCCGTGGGGCAGCGCCGCGCGTGGCCGGCCGCGATGGGCTGGGTCAGCGTGCCGTCGCGGGGGCAGTGGGTGTGGCTGACGTGCCAGTTGGCCAGCGCCACCGCGTGGGTAAACAGGCCCGCGTCCCGGTCGGCGAGCAGCGCGGCCGCCTCGCGCAGCCCGGCCAGCCGCACGCCCGGCTCCTGGCGGTGCAGCCAGGCCTGCTCGGAAACGGTCTGCTGCTCGGGCGCGGTCTGCTGCTCGGGCGCGGGGCTGTCGCCGTGCGTCTCCAGCCAGCCCGGCGGACCGAGCACCCCGAAATACGTCACCCCGCCGTCGTCGGCACCGAGCAGGAACTGCAGGCCCTCCGGCGCCTCGCCCGGGCCGGCCAGCACCAGCTCCGCGTTCTGCTCGCCGAACCGGACCAGCGCCCGGCCCTGGTCCAGCACCAGGACCCGGGTCTGCGGGTCGGCCCACGCCGCGGCCAGCCACTCGGTGTCGCCGCGCCGGGCGCTCATCCGGTCGACCGTGCCCCGGGCCAGCACGAACCCGCCCAGCTCGGCAGCGTAATCCTGGGCCTGGCCGGCGGTGGCCCCGGCGTCCTGCTCCCCGGTGGCCCCGGCGTCTTGCTCCGCCGCGCTCACCGGGCCGCCACGGCGGCCAGCTCATCCCACAGGTAGGCGACCGCCTCGGCCCCCTTGAGCAGCAGGCTCATCTCCACTTTCTCGTTGGGCGCGTGGATCCGGTCCTCGTCCAGCCCGACCGCCACGAAGACCAGCGGCGCACCCAGGATCTCGGCCAGGTCCGCTTCCGGGCCGCTGCCCCCCTCGCGGGTGAACAGGACCTCTTTGCCGAACGCCCGTTCCATCGACTGTTTCGCGGCCTGCACGGCGGCTGAGTGGATGGGCGAAAAGCACGGCCGGACGCCGGGACCGCCGAACGTCACAGTGGCCTCGATGCCAGGCGGGGTGTGCCCGGCAACGTACTCCCGGAGGGCCACCGCCACGTCCGCCGGCTCCTGGTTGGCCACCAGCCGGAAGGACACCTTGGCGTGCGCCTCGCTGGGCACGATGGTCTTGGCCCCCGGGCCGGTGTGCCCGCCCCACATGCCGTTGATCTCGGCGGTAGGCCGGGCCCAGATCCGCTCCAGCGTGCTGTACCCGGCCTCCCCGGTCACCGCCTGGCTGTGCCCGGCGTCGGCCAGCCACGCCTTCTCGTCGAACGGCAGCCGACCCAGCAGGTCCCGCTCGGCGCCGCTCAGCGGGAGCACGTCAGCGTAGAACCGGGGCAGCGTGACCCGGCCGTCCGCGTCATGCAGGCCGGCCAGCAGTGATGCCAGCGCGTGCAGCGGGTTGGGCACGCCGCCGCCGAACGAGCCGGAGTGCAGGTCACGCTCTGCCCCGCGCAGGTCGATCTCGGCGTCGAGCAGGCCGCGCATCCCGGTGCACATGGACGGCACGTCCGCAGCCCACATCGTGGTGTCGGAGATCACGATCACGTCGCAGCCGAGCTGGCCGGACCGGCTGCGCAGCAGGTCGGCGAAGTGCGGTGAGCCGGATTCCTCCTCGCCCTCGATGAGGAACTTGAGCGACACCGGCGGTGCGGTCGCGCCGCCGGCCGCCAGGCAGGTGCGCAGGCCCAGGGTGTGCAGCAGCACCTGCCCCTTGTCGTCCGACGCTCCCCGGCCGAGCAGCTGGCCGTCCCGTTCCACCGGCTCGAACGGCGGGGAGTGCCACTCGGCCAGCGGCTCGACCGGCTGCACGTCGTGATGCCCGTAGACCAGCACGGTCGGCGCGTCCGGGTTGGCCGCGGGCCAGTACGCGAACACAGCCGGCTGGCCGGGCGCGCCGGGTCTCCCGGTATCCCAGATCTCCACCACCGGGAACCCGGTCGCGGTCAGGTGCTCAGCCAGCCACCCGGCCGAGGCCAGCACATCGGCGCGGTGGGCCGGGTCCGCCGAGATCGACGGGATGGCCAGCCAGTCCTTGAGCTGGCTGATGAAAGCCCGCGCCTGGCTGTCGATGTATTCGGCTGCGTCCATGAACAGTGGCCTCCTTGGCGGGCCGGTACCCGGCCCCCCCGCACTAAACCAGGGCGCCTGCCGCCCGGCCGGCGTCTCCTACCACACGTGGACGCTCCGGCCCGGCTGATGCCAGAAATACACCTTCGGCATGACGACCCGGCCGGGCAGTTCGTCGTAGCGTGGTGACACATGACGCTACCGCTGACCCGTCCGCCCCGCGGCGGCGGGCGGGACACCGGCCCGCGCGGGGTGCGCTGGCGGGCGTGGCTGTCCCGTGCCGCCAGGCTGGCCCGGCGCCGGGCCGCCGCGCTGTGCGCGGCGGTCGAGCACGAGTGGGCGGCGGCCCTGCTGGTTGTCTGCGCGCTGTTCGCCTGTGCCGTCGCCGCGATCAGCTCGGACGCGCCGCAGCGGCTCTGGGGCGACGTGGCCGCCTGCTCCTACGGCCTGGCCGCGGTGGTAGCGCTGGCCGGGCGGCGCCGTGGGCTGCCGGTGGCGTTGCTGATCAGCGTGGCCGGGGCCGCGCTCATCCCGCTGGCCTGGATGGCGTCGTCCCGGATGGGCCAGCCTGAGGTCAGCGTGGTCATCCGCTCGGCCCGGCTGTTCCTGCACCAGGGCACCCCGTATGAGCGGGCGGGCGCCATCGCCACGGCGCATAACCCCAACGTCTACGACCCGTACCTGCCCGCGCTGGCGTTCTTCGGCCTGCCCCGCGCGGTGTTCGGCAGCGGCCCGCTCACCGACCCGCGGGTGTGGTTCGGGGCGGCGTTCGTGGCCGCGTTCGGCGCCGCGCTCAAGGTCAGCGGGGTGCCCCGGCCGTGGCTGTGGACGGCCGTGGTGACCGCCTCACCGGTCATCGCCTACCCGCTCGCCGTGGGCGGCGACGATCTGCCCGTGCTGGCGCTGATCTGCCTGGGCCTGGCGCTGCTGCGTTCCCGGCCGGGCGGCCCGGATGGCGATGGGCCGGCCGCTGGGCCGTCCACGGGCCGGATCGTGCTGGCCGGCCTGGCCCTGGGCCTGGCCGCGGCCATGAAAGCCACCGCCTGGCCGACCCTGGCCGTGGCGCTGGCCCTGATCGCGGCGCGCCGGGGCCGCCGCGCGGCGGCCGCCCTGGTGCTGGTCACCCTGTGCGTGCCACTGGCCGTGGACGGGCCGGTGCTGTTCGCCCAGCCTGCCTCGGTGGTGTCCAACACGATCCTGTTCCCGCTCGGCCTGACCAAGATCAAGAGCCCGGCGGCCAGTGTGCTGCCCGGCCATCTGATGGCCGAGACGTGGTCCTGGGGGCACTACGCCGCGATCGGGCTGATCCTGCTGGCCGGCCTGGCCATCGCGATCAGCCTGGTGGTGGCGCCGCCGCGGGATGAGCGCGCGGCCGGCTGGCGGCTGGTCATCGGGCTGACGCTGATGTTCGCGTTCGCCCCGGCCAGCCGGTTCGGCTACATCATCTACCCGCTCGGCCTGTCCGCCTGGCTGCTGCTCAGCATGCTCTCGTCCCGCGCCACGGCCACCGGCAGCCCAGCCCCGGCCCCGGCCGATCCCCGCCCCGCTCCCACCTGACTGAACCCCGCGCCCACTCAGCCCCGACCGAGCCCCGCGCCGCGCCCACCTGACCGAACCCGCGCCCCGTCAGCCCCCTCAGCCCTACTGACCTCACAGATCACACCGGCAGTGAGCGCTGGATGGGCCAGGGAGCACTCTTCACGCGGATCGTTCGTCAGATGCCCGTTTTATCCCGGTTTTGCGGGCCAACTGCGCGAAGAGTGCGTCGCGTGCTGATCCGTGTTACCGCGCTGCGATCTGGTAGGCCGCTTGGTCAAACGGGTCGCGGCCGGAGGCGGCTGGCCCGCGGTGAGCCTCGACGCGCCGCTTCAGCCCGCGCAGCATGCCCATCGCCATGACATAGTCGGCTGGGACGAGGCCGGCCAGATACAGCGCGGTGAGCCACCATGGAACCGTCCTGGCGCGCACCCTCAGCCGCACGCGGGTTCGCCGCGGTGCTGGGCGGCTCAATGAGAAGCACCATGTCCAGTCGATCGCCGCGCCGTGGCGCTCCCAGCCCGGCGGGAGGTGCGTGGTCGAGCGCAGCACCAGCAGATGGGGCGCTTCAGCGATTGTGACCCGGTAGAACGCCGTGCCGGGTGGCCCGTCGGGGATGAGGTCGCCGGCGCGCAGGTCGCGGACCAGTGCGGGGTCGAGCCTGTCGAGACTCGGCCAGTTGGCGGGGAACAGGAGCCGGTCGACCCACTGCGGGATGTAATAACCACCCAGATGCCAGCCGAGCTGCATCAGCCAGGGCCACACCTCCTCCGGCTCCCCGGCGACGTCGATGGCGTGCTCGGTGACGATCGTCGCCGGGTCGACCAGTTCGTCGCCCGGCAGCCGCTGCCGTCGCTCCGCACCGGTCGTCCCGGCCATCCGGCCCAGCACCTGGAGCCCGGCGTACGCGGCCAGGGCAACTCCGGCCAGCGACACCACGGTCAGTCTCGTCGCGCGAGCCATGGCGCACCTCCCGCGTTCCGCGGTGCCGGGAGCTGCCAGTGCCCATCCCATCGCTGGCAGGCCTGTGACCAGATTTCCGGCCAATCGAACACCGCACCAGAGCCGATGGTCCCCGGCGCCCGCTCCGCAGGGCCAGGTCGACTTTGATCAATAAGTGAGCTGAGTGAGGCGGCGGTCATTCGGGGCGCCGTGCTGCGTAGGCTGGCCGGCGCAGCACATCAGCCGGAACGGAAGTGATGCCACACGTGTGGCCTGGTGGTCCCCGGCCGCTGATCTCACGAAGGAGCACCGCACGATGATTGCCGCATTCTCGATTACCCCGCTGGGCGTCGGCGAGGGAGTCGCTGAGTACGTGGCCGGCGCGGTCCGGGTGGTTCGCGACAGCGGGCTGCCTAACCACACCGACGCCATGTTCACCACCGTGGAAGGCGACTGGGCCGAGGTAATGGACGTGATCAAGCGGGCGGTGGACGCCGTGGCCGCGCAGGCGCCGCGGGTCAGCCTGGTCCTCAAGGCCGACCTCCGTCCTGGGGTGACCGACGGGCTGACCAGCAAGGTGGCGGCCATCGAGCGGCACCTCCAGGTCCGGCCCGGCGCCCAGGGGTGAGCGCGGCGCCCGGCTGCGGCCGCCGGGTCAGCCCGCGCCCGCCGGGATCTGCTCGATCAGCCCGGCCAGGCCGACCTCGTCCAGCAGGTCGGCCGGGCGCAGCGTGAGGTCCTGCCGCACGTAATAGAACGCCGCCCGGACCTGGGCCGCGGACACCCCGGCCAGCTGCGCCCAGGCCAGCCGGTAGGCAGCCAGCTGCACCGCGGCGGCCTGGTGCTCGGCTGGCGTGCTGGGCGGCTGGCCGGTCTTCCAGTCGACCACGTCGAACCGGCCGTCCGCGGCGTCCGCGAACACCGCGTCGATCCGGCCGCGAACCGGGCGGCCCGCGATCAGCGTCTCGAACGGGATCTCTACCTCCACCGGCCACCGGTGGCCCCACTCCCCCGCCTCGAACCGCTCGCGCAGCCCGGCCAGGTCGTCCGCGTCGCCGTCGGCCAGGTCGCTGGCCGGGTCGTCGGCCGCGCCGAGCAGGTCGTCCGGGTCGATCAGCCGCTGCTGGCTGAACCGCTCCTCCAGCCAGCGGTGGAACGCGGTACCCCGGCGGGCCTGCGGGGCCGGCGGCCTCGGCATCGGCCGGCGGATCTGCTGGGCCAGTTCGGCCGGGTCACGGGCCATCGTCACCAGGGCCGACACCGACAGCCGGGGTGGCAGCCAGACCGCCCCGGCGGCTTCCGAACGCCGTTCCTCCCGCTCGGCCAGCAGCAGCCCGGTGTCGGTGGCCCAGGCCGCCATCAGGGCCCGGTCCTCGTCGGTGACCTGGTCCCCGCTGGCGGGCTGCTCCTCATCTAGCTGGGGATCCGCGGCGGCCAGGGCCCGGCGGACCAGCACGGCGGCTTCCCGCACCGCGGTGTACCTGGGACCGCTTGGCTCGGCCGGCCAGCCGGCTGCGGGCGGCTCGGCCAGCACCGGGTTCTCGGCGCCGTCCTCGGGCGCCGGCGCCCACTGGGCCACGATGCCCGCCCCGGCCTCGCACGCGGCCCGGATCTCGGTGAGAAACACCGACGGGCCCAGCGGGGACGACGCGTCGCCCCACCAGTAGCCGCTGCCGGCCAGCCAGAACGCCGCCCGGGTGGCGGCCACGTAGGCCAGGCGGCGTTCCTCGCCCAGGTCGCGGTCGGCGCAGGCGGCGCCGAACGAGGCCAGCGAGTCCGCGGTCAGGTCGGCCAGGCCCGGCAGGTCGGCCGCGTCGCCGCGCAGCCCGAACGGGAGCAGCCGGGCGTTCTCCGTCCACCGGCTGGAGTACCTCGGCCTGGCCGGGAACACCTGTGCCTTCTGGCCGGCGGCCAGCCCGGGCACCACGACCGCGGCCCACTGCAGGCCCTTGGCCGCGTGCACGGTGGCCAGGGTGACACTGTCGCTGTCGCCGACCCGGCCCGCCTCCAGGCCGAACTCCTCTTCCTCGGCCGCGGCCAGGTAGGCCAGGAACGCGCCCAGCGTCGGCTCGTCCTGGTCCCCGGCAAACGCGGCCGCGGCGTCCGCGAACGCGTCCAGGTCGGCCCGGGCGCTGGCCGGGTCCCGGCTGGGCCGCGCGGCCACTTCGATGTCCAGCCCCAGCATCCGCTCCACCTCGCCAACCAGGTCCGGCAGCGGGCGGGCCACCCGGGAGCGCAGGTCGCGCAGTTCCCCGCCGAGGGCGGACAGCCGGGCCTGCCCGGCCGGTGAGTAGCCGGCCGGGTCGCCGAGGTCGTCGAGCGCCTCGACCAGGCTGCCCGGGTCGGCGGTCAGGTCGGTGATGGCCTTGGCCAGCGGGTCGCCCCCGGCATCGTCCGGCTCGCGCACGGCGCGGTCCGGCGCGCGGAGTTCCCGGGTGAGCGCCCGGGCCCGGCGGCCCAGCGCGACCAGGTCGCGCGGGCCGATCCGCCACCGCGGCCCGGTGAGCAGCCGGGCCAGCGGGCCGGATGCGCTGGGGTCATGCAGCACCCGGAGGGTAGCCACGATGTCGGCCACCTCAGGCACGGTCAGCAGCCCGCCCAGGCCGACGACCTCGACCGGGATGCCACGTTCTTCCAGCGCGGCGCGCAGCGCCGGGAACTGGGCCCGCTTGCGGCACAGCACGGCGATATCGCGGGGATGCACGCCGTCGTCACGGCCGTCCGGCCACGGTTCGCCGTCGGGTGCCAGCCCGGGCGGCAGCGCGAGCAGCGTGGCGACCTGCAGCGCGACCCAGTCCGCCTCGGCCGCCGCGGTCTCGGTCAGCGCGCAGATTACCCGCCCGCGCCCGGCCCGGTCCGGCGGCGGCACCAGCCTGGGCACCTCCGCCGCCGCTGCGCGCAGCTCATCCTGCAGGGCAGCGGCCACGTCGAGCACCCGGCCGGTGTTCCGGAAGCTGGTGGACAGCATGCGGACCGGCGCTGGGCTGGCTCCGGCGCCGCCCCCGGGTGCGCGGCCGGGACGGCCGGCGGCCCGGCCCGCCGGGCGCACCGGGAAGTCACGCGGGAAGCGGCGCAGGTTGCCCGCGCTGGCCCCGCGCCAGCCGTAGATGGACTGGCACGGGTCGCCGACCGCGGTCACCGGATGGCCGCCGCCGAACAGAGCCCGCAGCAGGACCAGCTGGGCATAGCTGGTGTCCTGGTACTCGTCGAGCAGGACGGCCCGGTAACGGCTCCGCTCGGCCGCGCCCACCTCGGGATGCGCGGAGGCGATCCGGGCGGCCAGCGCCACCTGGTCGCCGTGATCGATGACCTCGCGCTGGGCCTTGGCCCTGGCATAGCCGGCCACCATCGGCAGCAGCTGCTCCCGGGTCCGGGCACAGTCCAGGATCTTCCGCACCGGTGCGGGCAGCCGGCCGGTGCGCGCCGGCCCGGCCAGCGCCGCGGCCTGCGCGTGCAGCGACTCCCCCACCGCGGTCACCTCGTCCGGCGTGCGCAGGTGCTCGGCCAGCTCTCCGGCCAGCATCAGCACGGCCGAGGTGACCGCCGGCGGCGACCAGCTGACCGCGTCCATCGGGCCGCCGTACCCGGCCACCACCCCGGCCGCGATCTGCCAGGCCACCGCAGGCGTGATCAGCCGTAGCGTCGGCTCGAGCGCTTCCCGCAGCGCGTGATCGGTGACCAGCCGGGCGGCGTAGGCGTGGTACGTGGACACCACCGGCTCACCGTCCAGGCCGGGCTCCCCATCCGCCGCCACCAGCCCGGCCCGGCGCAGCCCATCCAGCCGGGCCCGGACCCGGTCGCCGAGCTCTCCCGCCGCCTTCCTGGTGAACGTGAGGCCGAGCACCCGTTCCGGGCCGACCATGCCGTTGGCCACCAGCCAGACCAGCCGGGCGGCCATGGTTTCGCTCTTGCCCGAGCCGGCCCCGGCGATCACGGCCAGCGGCTGCGCCGGCGCCGCGATCACGGCGGCCTGCTCGGCGGTGGGCTCGGCCAGCCCGAGTAGCCGGGCGAGCTGTGCTGGGCTGTACGTCATGAGGTCACCTGGCCACCGTCCGGGTGGACCGGGCAGCATGACCGGACCGGGCACACCCGGCAGCCCGGGTTGGCAGTGGCCTGGAACACCGGGCCGGACATCCCGGCCGCCACCGTCTGCACCAGGTCACCGGCCCAGTCCGGGTCGGGGTCGTCAGCCAGCGCATGCTGCCGCTGCACCTTCACCTCGGCCTTCAGGCCGGCCTTGCCGACCTGGACCAGTTCCGCGCCGCCCGGCTCGGTCAGGCCGAACCGCTCGAACGCCCCCAGCAGCACCGCCAGCTGGTACACACCCAGCTGGGGGTTGCGGTCCAGGTCCGCCTCGGCGGGGCGGGCGGATCCGGTCTTCAGGTCGACGATGACACCGGCGCCGCGGTCGTCACGCTCCAGCCGGTCCACCCGGCCGGTGATCTCGACCTGCCCGATCCGGACCCGGAGCGACTGCTCGACCGCGACCAGCTCCCGCGGGTTGCCCCGGTGCCAGGCCAGGAACCTGGTCACCATCCGGTGCGCGAGTTCCCGCTGCTTGCCGCTGTACCAGGCGCTGCCGAAGTCGAGGTGGGGCCAGATCTCGTCGATCCGCTCCCCGATGCCCGCCTCGTCGGTGCCCTCGGCGGCCAGCACCGCGGCGGCGTGGATCACCGTGCCGAGATGCCGGAGCACGTCCGAGGTGCCCGCACCGGCCGCGGCTTCCAGCAGCCAGCGCAGCCCGCACCGGGTGAACGACTCGACCTGTGACGGGGACAGCTTGATGACCCCCCCGGCCAGCGGGCCGGGATCGGACAGCGTGGTGAGCGCGTACCAGTGCCGCGGATGGGCGCCGCGCACCCCCGCGGCGGCCAGCCGGGCCAGCTGGGCGGCGGCCGCCCGGCGCACCGGCACCGGCCGGCTGAGGTCCGTGGCGGCCCGGCGCAGCTCGGCGGTGAGCGCGGGCAGCGACAGCCAGTGCCGGCCGGCCACGGCGACGTGCTCGATGGGGATCTCGTCACCAGCCAGCTCGGCCAGGAACCGGGACGGGCGCTCGTCGGTGTCGTTGCCGCCCGTCGCGGTGACCACCAGGGTGTGCCGCGCCCGGGTGACCGCGACATAGAACAGCCGGCGCTCCTCGTCGAGCAGCTTGGAGGCGAGCGCGGCGGCGGCGGCGTCGTCACCCGCGGCGCCCGGGCCGGGCGCCTGGGCCCGGCCCGCGGCCGCCTCGACCAGCTCGTCCATGCCCAGCAGGGAGGAGCGCATCCGCAGATCGGGCCAGCTGCCCTCCTGCACGCCGGCCACCACGACCACGTCCCATTCCAGGCCCTTGGACCGGTGCGCGGTGAGGATGCGCACCGCCTCGCCCTGCGGCGCCCGGTCGGCCAGCGTGTCGCCGGGGATCTCCTGGCCGCCCAGGCTGTCCAGGAACAGCCACGGTGAGCCGGGCGGTAGCCGGACCGCGAAGCGGGCCGCCGCGTCGAACAGCGCGACCACGGCGTCCAGGTCACGGTCGGCGGCCTCGCCGCGGGAACCGCCGGCCGCGCTGGCCGCCTGCCAGTCCGGGCCCAGCCCGGACTGCTGCCAGACGGCCCACAGCACCTCGTACGCGGTGCCCGGCGTCACGCCCTGGTCCGTGCGGCCCTGAGCAATGCGCCGGGCCAGATCCAGCAGCGCGCCGACCCGGCGGGCCGCGTCCGCCGCGGGCCCGCGGATCAGGTCGAGCTGCCTCGGGTCGCGCAGCGCGCTGGCCAGCGGCGCGGTCCCCGGCGGCTGGCCGGCGGCGGTATCCACGGCGTGCAGCGCGCGGCGCAGGCGGCGCAGGCCGAGCGCATCGGTGCCGCCCAGCGGCCCGGCGAGCAGGTCCGCGGCCGACTCCTCGTCCAGTGCGCCGGGCTGCAGCGCGCCGCGCAGCAGGGCCAGCAGGGGCCGCGCCCCCGGCTCCGCGGCCAGCGGCAGCTCGTCGCCGGCCACCACGGCCGGCACCCCGCCGGTGGCCAGCGCCCGGCGGAGCAGCGGGACCTGGCGGACCGCCGACCGGACCAGGACGGCCATCGATGACCAGGGCACGCCGTCCACCAGGTGGGCTCGGCGCAGCGTGTCGGCGATGACCGCGGCCTCCTGGCTGGCGCTGGACGCGATGAGCACCCGGGCGGCGCCCGCCGCCGCGGTGGCCAGCGGGATCAGGTCGCGGTGCCCGCGGCCGGCCCCGGCCGGCCCGGCGCCCGGCGGCCCGGCGGCCAGGCCGGCCGCCACCGGCAGCCTGCTGGCCACCCGGCGCGACGCGGCCAGCAGCACCGGGCCGCTGCGCCGGGCGGTGCGCAGTGCGAGCACGCTGGCCGGCCGGTCGTCCGGGGTGCGGAACAGGCCGGGGAACCGGCCCATGGCGTGGGTGTCCGCGCCGCGGAACGCGTAGATCGACTGGTCCGGGTCCCCGACCGCGATCAGTTCCCGGCCGTCCCCGGCCAGCGCGTGCAGCAGCGCCTCCTGGGCTGGGTCGGTGTCCTGGTACTCGTCCACCAGCACGACGTCGTAGGCCTTGCGCTCGCGGTCCCGGGTGGCGGTGCGGCCGAGCAGCGCGGCGGCGATCCGGACGATTTCGGCGTAGTCGTAGGCGGGTACCGGCGCCAGGTCGAACCGGGCCGTGTACCGGTCGAGAAAGCCACCCGCCGCGACCCAGTCGTCGCGGCCGTGGGCCCGGCCCAGCCGGGCCAGGGCGCGGCCGTCCAGCCCGCGTTCGGCCGCGCGGAGCAGGAAGTCGCGCAGCTCGGCGGCGAACCCCCGGGTGGCCAGCGCGGGCCGGAGCCGCTCCGGCCAGCGCCCGGCCGTCCCCGTCTGCCCTTCCGCGCGCAGCATCCGGCGCACCTCCAGCAGCTGCTCCGGACCGGACAGCAGGGTCGGCGGCTGGTCACCGGCCAGCACGAACTCCCGGCGGACCAGCGCGTACGCGTAGCTGTGGAACGTCAGGGCCAGCGGCTGGCGGGTGGTGCGGCGCAGCCGGGTGGTGATCCGCTCGCGCAGTTCCTGGGCCGCCTTGCGGCTGAACGTTAGGACGAGCACCCGCTCCGGGTCGATCCGGCGCTCGGTGATCCGCTCGACGACCGCTTCCACGATCGCCGTGGTCTTGCCTGTGCCCGGCCCGGCCAGCACCAGCAGCGGCCCGCCGGGGTGGCTGACCACGGCCTGCTGCGCGGCGTCGAGGTGCAGTGGGCCGGGCGGCGGCGCGGGCCGCCGCAGGAGCCGGTAACCGCCTGCGTGGTAGTCCATCTGGCATGCATTCCAGCAGAGGGCACCGACATCCGCAGCCGACTCGCCGGTTCCGCGCCGGCGGGCTATCCGGGGGCCGGATCCTGGCCGTCCCAGCGGGCCAGCCGCATGTCGATGCGCGGTGGGCCGCCGGCCCGGGGCGTGCGCAGCGGGGTGCCCTCCGCCCGGTAGGCGGCCAGCGCCGCCCGCTCGTGCCCGCCGAGCAGCGACCCGTCGGCGTGCACCACCCGCCACCACGGCGCGCTGCCACCCCACAACGCCATCACCCGGCCCACCTGGCGCGGCCCGCCGTGGCCCAGGTACTCGGCCACGTCCCCATAGGACAGCACCCGGCCAGGCGGGATCATGTCGGCCAGGTCGAGGACCCGGCTGGCGAAATCCGGCAGCACCGCCGGGTCATCCTGGCCGGCCCCGGGTGTCAGCCGGGCTCCTCAGCGTCCGGCCAGGTCGGCTGCACCCGCGGGCCAGGCCAGGCGGGCGGGACCGGGTGGGGGGCCGCCGCGTGCTGGCCCCGGGCACCCGCCCGGCGCAGCGCGGCCAGCCCGGTCCAGGTCAGGCCGGCCAGGGCCAGGCAGCCGACGGCGGCCAGGCCGGCGGCGATCAGCCCGGTGCTCCCGCGCGGCTGGACCGGCAGCGCCGGGACGGCCGCACTCCCGCCGCCGAAGTGCGTGCTCACCGGCAGGCCCGCGGTGGCCCGCAGGTGGCCGGCCAGCCGCCCGGCAGCGGCCAGCGCGGCGGCCGCGTCGACGGTGCCGAAGCCGACCTTGTCGTCGTAGCCGCCCGGCGGCCGGTGCTGGGTGCTGGACGTGATGGCCCGCACCACGAGCGCGGGCGCCAGGCCCGGGTACCTGGCCTTGATCAGGGCGGCCACCCCCGCGGTCAGCGCACAGGCTGGGCTGGTCCCGCTGACCAGCCAGTACTGCCCGTCCCGGCCCTGCGCGGGCACGTTGACCCCGGGCGCGGCGACCTGGACGGACAGGTTGTCGCTGGAGAAACCGGCCGGCGCGCCGCTGCGCGACACCGCGGCCACCCCGAGCACCCCCGGGTAGTCGGCCGGGAACGAGTACGGCGCCTGGCCCATCGTGCGGGCCCCCACCGAGTCGCCGGAGTTGCCGGACGAGGCGACCACCACCACGCCGTGATCCAGCGCGTTCTGCAGCGCGGCCCGGACCACCGCGCTCGGCCCGCCGTAGCCCAGCGACATGCTGATCACGCTGACCCGACGGCGGACCGCGTAGCCGATGGCCCGGGCCAGCGCGTCCTGCACCCGGCTGTCGGACTCCCGCTGGTAGGCGGCGTAACCGGGGTCGCGCCGGTCGGTGACCACCCGGACCGACAGCACCCTGGACCGCGGCGCGATGCCCATGATGCCGCTGCCGCCGCCCGCGTGCCCGTGCCCGGCGATGAGCGAGGCCATCCAGGTCCCGTGCACGCCCCAGTTCGGGTTGGACGGCGGGGTGTGCACCCCGGTCAGGTCCGGGCCGGTGATGACCGAGCCGGCCAGGTCGGACACGTGCGGGTTGACGCCGCTGTCGATCACGGCCACGGTCGTGCCCTGCCCCTCGGTCAGCGGCCACGCGGCCGGTGCGCTGACCGCGTTCAGCACCCACAGCTGCGCGTTGCGCACGGTGTCCGCGCTGGCCGGCGCGGCGGCCGCCGCGCTCCAGGCGGCCAGCACCGCCGCCAGCAGGAGGCGCCAGCCCGGGGGGACGATGCCCCGGAACCCCCCGCGATGGCCGCCCCGGCGGGAACACGCCTGCGGCGCGCCCCGCCTCGCCAGGCGATGGGCGTTCAGCATGCTGGGCCGCCCGGGCAGTGCGGCGACGGCGGTGCGGCACCGATCCGGGCGCCGATCCACTGCGAGATCCCGTCCGCCACGCTGAGCATCTCGTCCTTGCCGTAGGGATCGGCGGACTCGCGGACATGGTGGCGGCCGTCCGCGTAGCCGACCGTGGACATGATCAGGTACGGCCCGGCCGCGATGGCCGTGGACAGCTGGCGGGCCGCGTCACCGAAGCCGGCCACCAGGGTATGGCTGAACCGCACGACCCGCACGCCGCTGGCCCGGGGCAGGTCGTGCCCGGACCCGCTGGCCTGGTCCAGGCCGGGCAGCACGGCGACCCCGACGGTGATGGCGAACGTGCCGGTGGAGTCCTGGTAGGTGGCCCGGAGCACGGCCTGGCAGCCGTGCCGGGCCAGCACCCGCCCGGCTGCCCGGTCGGTGGCCGCCGGGCAGCTGGCCTGGGGGGCGATGCCGACCCGGCGTGCGTCCAGCCGGACCACGGTGGCGCTGTCCAGCGAGGCCGCGGGCAGCTGGTAGGGGACGGTGGCCGGGAAGATGCGGCCGGCGGGCCAGGTCCGCCAGCGCCTGCCGATCTCCCAGCCGATGATCTGCTGCTGCTGTGCCGCGCTGAACGTGCGCGGCAGCAGGTGCACGGCCAGCGCGGCCACCGAGACAGCCAGGCCGGCCAGGGCCGCGGCCAGGCCGGCCAGCAGTATCCAGGAGCGCCACCGGGCCGGGGACGGCGGGACATGAGCAGCATGCGCACTGCGCGGTGGGCTGGCCACCGGACGCGGCCAGCCGCCCGGGTAGCCCGGGGCGATGTCGTCCTCCGGGGCCGGGCTGCCGCTACCCAGACCTCCCGGACGCATAGCCACACGGGCATGGTACGGCCGCGGCCGGCCCGGCACCGGGCGCACCGCGAGGTTGGCCCGATAACGGCGGGCCGGGACCGGCCGGCCGGGCCGTCAGCGGGCGGTCAGTACGACGGCAGCGACGGGTCGACCTGGCTCACCCAGGCCAGCACACCACCGCCGACGTGGACCGCGTCGGAGAAACCAGCGTTCTTCACGATGGCCAGGCACTCCGCGGAACGCACACCAGACTTGCAGTGCAGCACCACCCGGCGGTCCTGGGGGAGCCGCTCCAGCGCCGCGCCGGAGAGGAACTCGCCCTTGGGGATCAGGGTCGCGCCGGGGATCGAGACGATCTCGTACTCGTTCGGCTCCCGCACGTCGACCAGGAAGATCTTCTCCCCGGCGTCCAGCATCTCGCTGAGCTGCTGCGCGCTGATCGTCGACCCGGCTGCCGCCTGCTGCGCTTCCTCGGACACCGCACCGCAGAACGCGTCGTAATCGATCAGCTCGGTGATGGTCGGGTTCTTCCCGCACACCGGGCACTCGGGGTCTTTCCTGACCTTGACCGAGCGGTACGTCATCTCCAGCGCGTCATAAATCATCAGCCGGCCGACCAGCGGCTCGCCGATCCCGGTGATGACCTTGATCGCCTCGTTGACCTGGATCGAGCCGATCGACGCGCAGAGCACGCCGAGCACGCCACCTTCGGCGCACGACGGCACCATGCCGGGCGGCGGCGGCTCCGGGTACAGGCACCGGTAGCACGGGCCGTACTCGGCCCAGAACACGCTGGCCTGACCGTCGAAGCGGTAGATGGATCCCCACACGTAGGGCTTGCCGAGCAGCACGCACGCGTCGTTCACCAGGTACCGGGTGGCGAAGTTGTCCGTGCCGTCCACGATCAGGTCGTAGCCGGCGAAGATCTGCATCGCGTTGTCGGAGTCGAGGCGCTCCTGGTGCACGATCACGTTCACGTATGGGTTGATCTCGCTGATGCTGTCCCGGGCCGACTCGGCCTTGGACCGGCCCACGTCGGACTGGCCATGGATGACCTGGCGCTGCAGGTTCGACTCGTCCACCACGTCGAAGTCGACGATGCCGAGCGTGCCTACGCCGGCCGCGGCCAGGTAGAGCAGCGCGGGAGAGCCGAGGCCGCCCGCGCCCACGCAGAGCACTTTGGCGTTCTTGAGCCGTTTCTGCCCGGTCATCCCGACATCTGGGATGATCAGATGGCGCGAGTAGCGGCGGACTTCGTCCACGGTCAGCTCAGCAGCCGGTTCGACCAGCGGTGGCAGCGACAAGGCAACTCTCCAGGAGACGGCAGGTCCGGGCGTGGCATGAACGCCCGCTTCCACTGACAACCGGGTCCCGCCAGGCCACATTCCCGCCCTCGCCTGGCGCCGGCCGCCGCAGACCATGATGGCGCACGGTCGTGGCGGCACGGTACTAGCCGCCCAGCTGCACTCCGGGGAAATGTCACTGCCCACCGGTACAAATCGTGCTAAGGCGCAGCGTCCTTCCCCGGCCCTGCGCCAGGCCGCGCCGCCAGACCGCGCCCGCCGCTGACCCTGGGAGGTTCCATGCCCACTCCGCCCGTACCGCCGCCCGGGGCACAGCCGGGCACCCAGCTGCGCGGCAGCCGGCGGTGCCGCCGGCCGTGCCCGGACGTGGCCGGCCCGCCGCTGCCCGACCCGGCCGCGGTACGGCTGCGTACCGTGCCCGACTCCGCGCCGCCCTACGACGACGAGTTAGCCATGCTCAACGCGAGTGCGGGAGGGCCGGCCCCAGCGGGGGCCCCGGCGGCCGGCACCGGGCGACCCGGGCCTGCGGCCGGGACAGCGCCAGCGGGCGCCGCGGCCAGCCCGCGCGCGGTCACCCGCCCGCCCGCGGACGGCCTACCGCGGCCGGCCCCCGGCCCCGGCGGGCAGGCCCTGCCCAGCCAGTTCGCCCGGGTGCTGGTCGAGACGCTGGCCGGGACCCGGCCGCCGCGGCAGCTCACCAGCTGGACCACGGAGCGGGCCCGGTCCAGGATCCAGCGGATGGGGCCGGTGCTCACGGCCGGCCAGCGCCCGCAGCTGCGCCGGGTCGTGGCGCGGCAACCGGCCGCAGATGTGATCGAGATGACCGTGCTGCTCAGCGTCGGCCCGCAGGTCAGGGCGCTCGCTGTCCGGCTGGAGCACACCGCGCCGCGGCCCGCCTCGGCCGGCCGTCCAGTCCGGCCGGGCAAATGGCTGTGCACCCAGGTCGAGGCCGCTTAGCCGCCCGGCCCCCGGCGGTGAGCCGGGCCACGGCCGGCGCCAGCCGGCGACTGGGGCGATCCGGGGGTCGTCCCCCGGGCCAGCAGGGTCAGCTGTCAGACCGGTTGCGCGGGTCTCCGTGGCAGCGCTTGTACTTCCGGCCGGAACCGCACGGGCACAGGTCGTTGCGGCCGACCCGGGCGAACGGGTCGGCCGAGGACCGGTCGGACCGCTGCTCCACCTGGCCCGGGCCATCCGCGGACGGCGCGCTGTACTGCAGCTGGGCGGGCCGCTTCGGGCGCTGCAGCCCGGGGGCCGTGACCGCGCCGTCATCGGGCCCGGCGGCCCCGGGCGCAGCTGGCCCGCCGTTCCCGGCCTGGCCGCGGGCTCCGCCCCGGGACCGGCGTCCCCGGCTCGCCGGCGCCTGCTGGGCCGGCCCGCGCTGCGCCTGGCCGCCGCCGTTCGCCGCGGGCTTGGCGTGCGCACCGCCGGCCTGGGCGGGCTTGGTGTGCGCACCGGGCTTGGTGTGCGCACCGGGCTTGGTGTGCGCGCCGGGCAGGGCCGGGGCGGGAGCGGCCGCCGCGTCCGCGGCCTCCTCCACGACCGGGTTCTCCTGCACCTCGACCTGGAGGTTGAACAGGTTGCCGACCGACTCCTCCTTGATGCCCTCCATCATCGCGCTGAACATGTCGTAACCCTCGCGCTGGTACTCCACCAGCGGGTCCCGCTGGGCCCAGGCGCGCAGCCCGATGCCCTCGCGCAGGTAGTCCATCTCGTAGAGGTGCTCACGCCACTTGCGGTCGAGCACGGACAGCACCACGCGGCGCTCCAGCTCGCGCATGATCTCCGGGGTGAGCTCCTCCTCGCGCGCGTCGTAGGCCTGCTGCGCGTCGGCCCGGATCGTCTCGACCAGGAACTCCTGGGACAGCGCGGACTGCTCGCCGCCCGCTTCCTCGATCACCTCGTCGGCGGTCAGCGTGGGGTGGTACAGCGCGCGCAGCGCCGTCCACAGCTGGCTCAGGTCCCACTCCTCGGCGAAGCCCTCGCTGGTCGCCCCGGTCACGTAGCCCTGGATGACCTCATCGATCATTTCCCGGATCTGCTCGTGCAGGTCTGCGCCCTCCAGCACCTGGCGCCGCTCGCCGTAGATGACCTTGCGCTGCCGGTTGAGCACGTCGTCGTACTTCAGCACGTCCTTGCGGATCTCGAAGTTCTGCTGCTCGACCTGGGTCTGCGCGGACCGGATGGACCGGGTCACCGCCTTGGACTCGATCGGCACGTCCGGCGGCGTCTTCAGCCACTCCATGAAGTGCGCGACCTTGTCCGCGTTGAACATCCGCATCAGGTCGTCTTCCAGCGACAGGTAGAACCGGGACAGCCCGGGATCGCCCTGGCGGCCGGACCGGCCGCGCAGCTGGTTGTCGATCCGCCGCGACTCGTGGCGTTCGGTGCCGAGCACGTACAGGCCGCCCGCGGCCACCACTTCCTCGTGCTCCTCGGCCACCGCCGCCTTGGCCTTGTCCACCGCCTCGGCCCAGGCCGCCTCGTAGTCCTCCGGGGTGTCCACCGGCGACAGGCCCCGCTGGTGCAGCTCGATGTCCGCGATGAAGTCGGGGTTGCCGCCGAGCATGATGTCGGTGCCCCGGCCGGCCATGTTGGTGGCCACCGTGACCCCGCTCTTGCGGCCCGCCTGGGCGATGATGGCCGCCTCCCGCTCGTGGTACTTCGCGTTCAGCACCTCGTGCGGCACGCCGCTGCGCTTGAGCAGCACCGACAGCACCTCGGACTTCTCCACGCTGGTGGTGCCGACCAGCACCGGCTGGCCGGCCTCGTGCCGCTCCTTGATGTCCTCGACGACCGCCTCGAACTTGGCCGCCACCGTCTGGTAGACCACGTCCGCCTGGTCGTCCCGGATCATCGGCTTGTTGGTCGGGATCGGCACCACACCGAGCTTGTAGATCTGGCTGAACTCGTTGGCCTCGGTCATCGCCGTGCCGGTCATCCCGGCCAGCTTGTCGTAGAGCCGGAAGTAGTTCTGCAGCGTGATCGTGGCCAGCGTCTGGTTCTCGTTCTGGATCTGCACGCCTTCCTTGGCCTCGATGGCCTGGTGCATGCCCTCGTTGTACCGGCGGCCGTACAGCATCCGGCCGGTGAACTCGTCCACGATCAGGACCTCGCCGTTGACCACGACGTAGTCCTTGTCCTTCTTGTACAGCTCCTTGGCCTTGATGGCGTTGTTCAGGAAGCTGACCAGCGGCGTGTTGACCGGGTCGTACAGGTTCTCGATGCCGAGCCAGTCCTCGACCTTCTCCACCCCGGACTCGAGGATGCCGATCGTCTTCTTCTTCTCGTCGACCTCGTAGTCACCCTCGCCGTCCGCGCCGCGGCGCAGCCGGGGCGCGATCTTGGCGAACTCGGTGTACCACCGGGCGCTCTGCTCGGCCGGGCCGCTGATGATCAGCGGCGTCCGCGCCTCGTCGACCAGGATCGAGTCGACCTCGTCCACGATGGCGAAGTTGTGCCCGCGCTGCACGCACTCGTCCAGGCCCCAGGCCATGTTGTCGCGCAGGTAGTCGAAGCCGAACTCGTTGTTGGTGCCGTAGGTGATATCGGCCTCGTACGCCTTGCGCCGCTCCTCGGGCGGCATCTGGGCCAGGATCACCCCGACCTCCAGGCCGAGGAAACGGTGCACCCGGCCCATCCACTCCGAGTCACGCTTGGCCAGGTAGTCGTTGACCGTGACGACGTGCACGCCCTGGCCGGCCAGCGCGTTCAGGTAGGCCGGCAGCACCGAGGTCAGCGTCTTGCCCTCACCGGTCTTCATCTCGGCGATGTTGCCCAGGTGCAGCGCCGCGCCGCCCATCAGCTGCACGTCGAAGTGCCGCTGGCCGAGCGTGCGCCGGGCCGCCTCGCGCGCCGTCGCGAACGCCTCCGGGAGCAGGTCGTCCAGGGACTCGCCGTCGGCATACCGCTGCCGGAACTCGTCGGTCAGCGCGCGCAGCTCCGCGTCGCTCAGCGCGGTGAAATGTTCCTCGATCGAATTGACCTGATCCGCGATCCGCTTGAGCCGGCGCAGGGTCTTCCCCTCGCCCGCACGCAGGACACTGTCAATGATGACTGGCACTTCTTGTCGCGCTCCTCGCGGATCGATGACGGGCACCGCCGGCGCCCTCGTCGTCATTGCCATGGTAGGCGAGACCGGCAGCGAAACCGAGCCGCAAGCACGGACTAGGGCCGGATCGTTGCCTACGTCAACGGTTCTGCGATGAGGGCCATTCCAGGGGGCCGGGCGCCGGGCGCGGGGCGGTTCCGCCACAATATGGGAAGCACGGGCCGCGCGCCCCCCGGCAACCGGGTGTGGGATACTACGGCGAGCGGAGCACGAGAGGAGCAGCGCCATGGCGGACCAGGTGGGAACGGACATCCAGTCCGGTGCCCAGCCGGACGACGGCGCGCTCCCCAGCACTCAGGGGGAACGCGACAACGTCACCGCGGCCGGCCCGCGGCCCGGGTACTACGAGCCGTTCCACGGCCGCCCGGTGTCCTGGGTGGCGGTAGGCCTCATCATGGTCGGTTTCCTGATCGGCGGCCTGGCGCTGGTCTTCCACACGATCTGGTGGCTGTTCTGGGGCTCGCTCGCGCTGGTCGTGATCGGCGGCCTGATCGCGCTGTCCACCAACATCTTCGAGGACTGGTATTAATTGGTCCCGGCTCCCGGGGCTTAGCAGCGCCGCGGCGCCGAGGCGGGCGGCGGCGAAGCCGTGTGCCCGCCGAGAAGCCGCTCGGCGCGCCGCGGCGATCAAGGGGTTCCCGGGGGCCGCCCCCCGGGCAAACACTGTCGGTACCCCCGATTAGGCTGCACGTTTTGTGGTGATTACTGTCCAGCGGCCGCCGGCTGCGGAGCTGTCCCTGTCCGCCGATGAGGCCCGGCTGATCACGCTGCGCGCTCAGGGCTTCCTCGGTGCGGACAGCCGCCGCGGCGGGGTGCCAGCCATGCTGCGCCGGGTCGGCGCGGTCCAGCTGGACACGATCAGCGTGCTGGCCCGGTCGCATGAGCTGGTCGCGTACGCCCGGCTCGGCGTGGTGCCGCGGGCCAGGATCGAGCGGGCGTACTGGCATCCGGGCCGGCCCGCCGCGTTCGAGTACTGGTCGCACGCCGCCTGCGTGCTGCCGATCGAGGAGTGGCCGTGGTACGCGTTCCGGCGCCGTGCGCTGCGCGCCCGCGGCCGGCGCTGGCACCAGAGCCACGACCAGGCCTGTGCGCAGGTGCTGGCCCGGCTGCGTGGCGAAGGGCCGCTGACCGCGACCGAGCTGGGCGGCGCGAAGGCGGGCGGCCCATGGTGGGACTGGTCCGAGACGAAGATCGCGGTGGAATGGCTGCTGGACATCGGCGAGGTCATCTGCGTCCGCCGGGACGGCTGGCGGCGGGTCTATGACCTGCCGGAGCGGGTCCTGCCCCGGGACCTGCTCGACCGCGAGCCGGCCGACGCGGACTGCCTGGCCCACCTGGCCGGGGTGGCCGGCCGGGCGCTCGGCGTGGCCACCCGGGCCGACCTGATCGACTACCACCGGCTGCGCGAGCTGACCAACGGCCAGGCCGGGCACGCCGGCCTGGCCGGTGAGTCCGCGCTGGCCGCCGGGCTGGTCCCGGTCACGGTCGAATCCAGCGGCAAGCAGCTGCCCGGCTGGGCCGACCCGGCCGCGCTGGCCGGGCTACCGCGCGGCCGGCACCGGGTCAGCCTGCTGTCCCCGTTCGACTCGCTGCTGTGGGACCGCAAGCGGACCCGGCGGATGTTCGGCTTCGAGCACAGCCTGGAGGCCTATGTGCCCAAGGCCAAACGGGTCCACGGCTACTACGCGATGCCACTGCTGGCCCGGGGCCGCCTGCTCGGCCGGGTCGACCCGGTGCGCCAGGGTCAGACTCTGGTCGCCCGGCAGCTGTCCCTGGAGTCGGCGGCGGCCGCCAGGCCGATGGCGCAGGCGCTGCGCGAGGCGGCCGGCTGGGTCGGCTGCTCCGCCGTGGCGGTGGAACAGGTCAGCCCGCCACACCTGGCCGGGCAGCTGGCCGCCGCGCTCGCCTGACCGGGGAGGATCCGCGGCCAAGTCCCGGACGGCCGGTCAGCGCGGCCCGAGCCCGGTCTGGCCGTCGATCAGCTCCCTGGCGATGTCCAGGTGACCGGCATGCCGCGCGGTCTCTTCGATCATGTGCAGTACGACCCACCGCGCATCCGGCGGTTCGTCCGTCTCCGGGTCGCCGTGGCTGCCGCGTGGCGGCGCCGACAGCGGTGTCACCGCCAGCACCGCATCCGAGCGCGCGCAGTGGTCACGGTAGTAGCCGATGACCGCCGCTGCGGGCCGGTCGCATAGCGGGGCAGGCCCTCATCCCACGGGAGTTCCGCATCGCAGCCGGCCACCACCCCCTGGAACCAGTGCCGCTCGGTGCCGCCAGGGTGCTCGACCAGCCCGGCGGGTGTCCAGCCCGACGGCACCACCGGCCGCTGCCATGCCTCCTCGTCCAGCCCCGCCACGATGGAAAGCACCGCGCCGCGCTGGGCAGCGAGGAGCCTCGTCCCCCGGGTCGCCATGCGGATTGCCGGCCATGTCCATCCTCCGGCCTGGAACGGGCGGGCCCGGTACGCCACCGGTACCAGGTTTGACGGACCGGGCCCGCGGAACTAACCGGGCCGCCCGGCACCGTCACCGTCCGCGGTGAGCGTGCCGTCCACCGCCACCGTGGCCTGCATGGCGCGCACGGCCAGGCTGAGCTGGCTCAGCGCGAGGCGGGGCCATCAGCTGAACTCGATCAGCTTCTCCCGGACCGCGATCATCACGGCTTCCATGCGCGAGTGGATCTGGAGTTTCTCCAGGATGTTGCGCACGTGATTCTTGACCGTGTTCTCCGAGATGAACAGCTCCTTGGCGATGTCCCGGTTGTTCATCCCCTTGGCGACCAGCTTGAGGACCTGCATCTCCCGGTCGGTGAGCTTGGGCGCCGGGACCTGCTCAGCCCGCTCTTCCTGGTCCCGCTTGTTCAGCGCGGCGAACTCGGTCAGCAGCTTGGCCGCCATCGACGGGTTGATCAGGGACTGACCGCCGTGCACCGCCCGGACCACATCCGCCACCTCGTCCAGCGGGATGTCTTTGAGCAGGTAACCGCTGGCTCCGGCCCGGATCGCCTCGAAGAGGTCGGCCTCCTCGTCACTGATCGTCAGCATCACGATCTTCGAGCTGGGCGCCACCTCTTTCATCGCCCGGCACGCTTCGATGCCGCTGGACTTGGGCATCCGGATGTCCATCAGGACGACGTCGGGCAGCGACTCACCCGCCTTCTGCACTGCTTCCGTACCATCGCTGGCCTCGCCCACCAGCTCGATGTCGTCCTCAGCGGCAAGGACCATCTCCAGGCCCCGGCGGAACAGCGCGTGATCATCGACGATGAGGGCGCGGATCGGATCGGAGGTGGGGGAATCCACCGACCCCGACGCCGCACCGGGATCTGTGGTCACCGCGGGATCTCCGCGCATGGCACCTCCTGTTGACCCTGCGTGCACTGCCGGCGCGGATGCCGCCCGCCGCGATCAGTGAGCAAACTCTGGCGCAGCGGGGGCAGCCGCGCAAACCGGGGGCCCCGGGGCCGTGCGACCGGCACGACCCGGGGCCCAGATACCACCTACCCGGTTACCCGATTCTCCCCCACCCGCTGGTCCGCCCCGACCCGGGACCGGCCGGGCCGGCTGCGGGGCTGCCGTGACGCTTCCTCGACCAGGCGGATGACCCCGTAGTCGTAACCCCGCCGCCGGTAGACCACGCTCGGCAGGCGGCACGCCTCGTCCCGGAACAGGAAGAAGTCGTGCCCCACGAGTTCCATCTCGTGCAGCGCCCGGTCGATGGTCATCGGCGTAGCGGTGTGGAATTTCTCCCGCACGACCAGCGGGCCATCGCCCTCCATCGGGATCGGCACCACGCCATCGAGCTGCACCTCGGTGTCTGGCCAGGACTCCATGCCGGTGTCCGCCGCGCCGCCTGGCCAGGCCCCGTCCGCGCGGCCGGCGCCGGCGGCCAGGCCATCCGCGGCCAGCTCCGCGGTGGCGTCCCCGGCTGCGGCCAGCGCTGGCCCAGTGGCCGCTGTCTCGGCGGGCACGCCGTGCGCGGGCTTGCGCGTTTTGCGCCGGTCACCCGCCCGCCGCATGTGCGTCTCCAGCTTGGCCAGGGCAAGGTCGAACGCCTGGAAGCGGTCGTCGGCGGCGGCTTCGGCGCGGATCACCGGCCCGCGTGAGTACACGGTCAGCTCGACCCGCTCCCGTTGCGCAGACTGTCGGGGATTGCGTTCCAGGGTTACTTCCACATCGATGCTTATCGTCTTCTGGTCGAGCTTCACGATCTTGCCAAGCTTGGCCGTCGCATAGTCACGGAAGCGTTCCGGCACACCCGTCCGCCGACCCCTGAAGATGATGTCCATGTGGGATACCCCCTTCGACCATCTGTTTGGGTGGCACCCGCCCGGCCGACCTGGTCTTCGTCCCCACATCCGCCTGCTGAGGGATTCGCGGGCCTGTTGCCACGACCGCCCTTCTCCCGGCCCGGGGAACACCTGATTCCCCGGCGGGGCAGGACTTACCTCTAAGCCGCACCGTGATCGGTCGACGACAAGTCGCCTTACGTGGGCCGTTTCGCCTGCGGCTGGCATCGGCTTGCCAGGCCGGGCGCCCCGCTGACGGGGCACCCTGCGCGGCGCAACCACGGACCCGGGCGGGTGCCATACAACGACGCTAGCCTGCCCTGGGCTGGATGTCAGGTGCCAGGAGTGTCTTCTTGGCCACGCCCACGCACCTGGGCAGACGCCGCACCGGGAGGAACAGTGGCAGCCCGGTAGGAAGCGCGCCGTCGAGCGGTGCGATCGAGGTAAGGCCAGCTGGGCCCGCGCTAGCGAGGCGGGGGCGATCCGGGGTAAGGGTAGCCAGGCCGGCGGTGGCGAGGCGGGGCGCGCCGCAGGCGTGTGCCCGCCGAGCCGGCGTTCGGCGCGCAGCGGCGACCGGGGGGCCCGGGGGGCCCGGGGGGTCGTCCCCCGGGCCAGCACAGCGTTCGGCGCGCAGCGGCGACGGGGGGCCGGGGGCCGTCCCCCCGGGCTGATTCAGCCGGGATAGGTGGCGTCCCGGCCGGCCAGCCACGGGCTCCACAGCTCGCCCAGCCCGGTGGACCGGGCCACTCCGCCGTTCTGCAGGCTGGCGTAGAGGCTGTTCTTCGGGCCCGCGGCGGTGATGGAAATCATCCCGGGCTCGATACTCTGCACCGTGGACCGGCCGCCGTTGACCGGCACCTCGTTGAGCTGCGGGTCGTCGGCCCCCTGGTCCACCACCAGCAGGTGATCGGCGTCGTACCAGCTCAGTGCGCTGGGCACGGTCAGGTCCACGCCGAGCTGGCCGGCGCTGGACAGCGATGCCTGGTTGGCGCTCTGCACGATGGCGGCCAGCAGCACTTGCGAGCCGGACTTCGTGGACACGATCATCGCGACCCGTACGCCATCCGGGGCCACCTGCAGCGCGCTGATCTGCTGGATCTGGGAGGGCAGCGTCACGGTGGCCGGCTCGCCACCGCGGGCCTGGAGCATCCGCACGGCCGGCTGGCCATGAATGCTGCCCGCTACCCACAGGTTGTCATGATCGTCCCAGCTGACCGCGCTGATCTTCATACCGGTGAGCCGGAGCTGCAGCGCGCGCGCCGACTGAGTGGCCCGCGGCTGGGCGGCGGCGGCCAGGTCACTCGTGTACAGCGCGCCCGCCGCGGAGCCCCCGATCCCGGCCAGGTAGTGCTGGTCGGGTGAGATGGCGATGCTGCTGAGCGGGATCTCGCTGGTACCCGCCTGGCCGGGCACCGGGGCACTGGCGGTGCCGTGGCCGAGCAGCACCCGCGCGGCGCCGCTGCTGGTCAGGTAGTAGAGGTTCTGGCGGCTCGTGGGCTGCAGGGCCGGCTGCGGGTAGTTGGTGCGGTCCTGCACCGGCCCCCCGGTGCCCGGTGGCGTCCACGCCCGGCCGTTGACTTCGAGCTTCACCGCCTGGATCGACCGCGCCCCGTATGACGTACTAGTCAGCGTCCAGACGAGCTGCGCGGACATCTCGCCCAGGGTGGTCCGGGTCGCGGCCGTCCGGGGCATGCTCAGGTCGACGATGGCGGTCTTGCCGCCCGGCGGGATCTGCACCCGGACGACCCGGGTACCGGCCGGGAAACCGGAGAACGCTGCCCCGTCCAGCCAGCCCTGCGGATCGGCTAGCAGCGCGTTGACCAGGACGGTGGCCGGGTCAGCCGCACCGACCGGCAGGAACACCGGGTCCGGCACCAGGTTCTTGTAGGACGGGTCGAAGTAGTAGAGGTTCCGCGGCTGGTAAGCAAGCTCGAAGAAGTCCTTGGTGAGCAGCAGTTCGCGGGACAGCCGGGCCGTTCCGGGCAGGCTGTCGATCCGCCACTGGCCGTTCACCTGGCGCAGGCCGAACCGCTGGGTCAGCGTCTTCTGCCCGTCCGGGGCCGGGATGTACTGGCCGGTCGCATTGACTGCGCCCAGCTCGTTCGCGGTGATCTCGACGATCGAGGTCTTCTGCGAGTTCAGCTGCGGTGGGAGCACGGACGACACGGTCGGCGGCTGGGAGATCACGGTGACGGCCGGACCTGGCCCGGGCTGCCACGCCGAGCTCGCCGCGGCGGTCAGGTACTGCCGGGCGATCGCGTGGCCCTGGCCGTAGTCCGCGCTGGCCAGGATGAAGAACTGCACGATCTGCACCGGGTTCCAGCCCGGCTTGGGCGGGCTCATGACCACCCCGCAGCAGTTCTGCCCCTGCTGGGCGGCGCCGGCCCCGGCCGGCAGCTTGGTGGACTGGAGCGGGCCGCTGACTGGAACCTCCGCGCAGCCGGCCACCGTGGCCAGCCCGGCCAGCACGGCCACTAGCCAGCGCAGCAGCGGGCGCCGCCGGTCAGCCACTGGCCGGGCCGGCGCTGGCCGGGCCGGCGGGCTCGGGGCCGGCGAATCCTGGGCCGGGCTGGGCCGGCTCGATGACCTCGTCCAGGCACAGGGCCAGCGGCGACCGGACCAGCCCGGGCCCCGGCTCCGCTTCGTCCGGGCCGAGCGGCAGCGGCGAGCCGATCAGCTGGTCCCCGGCCACCCGGGGCACGGTGAGCCGGAACACTGAGCCTTTGCCGTGCTCCCCCCAGGCCTGCAGCCAGCCGTTGTGCAGCCGGGCGTCCTCCAGCGCGATGGCCAGGCCGAGCCCGGTGCCGCCGGTGGTCCGGGCCCGGGCCGGGTCGGCCCGCCAGAACCGGTCGAACACGAGCTGGGCCTCGGCCGGGCCGAAGCCGCAGCCGTGGTCCCGGACCGCGACGGCGATCGCGTCCCGGTCGCCCGCCACGGTCACCACCACATCCCGGCCCTCACCGTGCTCGACCGCGTTGTCCAGCAGGTTGCGCAGGATCCGCTCGACCCGGCGCCGATCCACCTCGGCTACGCACGGCTCGACGGGCAGCCGGAAGTCGATCCGGGTGCCACGCCGCGCGGCCAGCTGCTCGGCGTCAGTCGCGGCCCGCCGGACCAGGTCGCACACGTCGGCCGACTCGGCGTCCAGGGTGGCCGCGTTGGCGTCGTAGCGGCTGATCTCCAGCAGGTCGGCGAGCAGCGACTCGAACCGCTCCAGCTGGCCCTCGAGCAGCTCCGCGGACCGCGCGGCGGCCGGCAGCAGGTCCTCCCGGCCGGCGAACAGCACGTCTGCTGCGATCCGGATCGTGGTCAGCGGGGTGCGCAGCTCGTGCGAGACGTCGGACACGAACTGCCGCTGCACCTGCGACAGCTCCTCCAGCTCGCGCAGCTTCTCCTGCAGGCTGGCCGCCATGTCGTTGAACGACCTGGCCAGTGCAGCCAGATCGTCGGTGCCGCGGACCGGCATCCGCTGCTCGAGCTGGCCGTCGGACAGCCGGGTAGCTGCCTCGGCCGCCTCCCGGATCGGCACCACCACCCACCGGGTGACCAGCGACACGATACCCACCAGCAGCACGACCAGGGCCAGCCCGCCGCCCAGCATGGCCCGCTGAACCAGGGCCAGCGTCTGCTGCTGCTGCGCCATTGGGAACAGGTAATAGAGCTGGGCGTGCGGGCTGATCACACCGCCGATGGCCAGCCCGGGCACCGGCGCCCGGCCCTGCAGGTAGCTCATCTGGGTCGGAGTGGACACCAGGTCGTCGGTACGGCTCTGCTGCTGCTCCTGGGTCACGCTGGCGATGAGTTTCCTGGGCAGGCTGGCCGGGTTGAGATTCCGGTTGCCGTACGCGCCGGCGAACGCGGAACTTTCCGATGTCTGGGTCAGGATCACCACGTCGAATGTGTCACCGGGCCCGCTCAGTCCCTGCAGATCGCCGGCCAGCTGGAGCAGCGACTTGGCCTGGGTGCCGGCTGGGCCGTCCAGGCCCGGGGTGTTCCTGGCCACGTCCAGGCCCTCGCTGATCTGGTGCGCCGCGGCCGTCCGCGTGCTGTTCAGCAGGCCGCTGGCGATCTGCTGGACCAGGAAGAAGCCGAGCACGGTGGCCACCACCACGCAGATGACCAGGGTGGTGGCAATCACCCGCAGCTGCAGCGAGCGATGCCAGCGGCGGCGCAGCCGGCCCGCCAGCAGCCGGGCCTGGCGCCGCCCGGCACGGATCGCCGAGCGGGCCTGCGGCGGCAGCCGCCGCCCGGCCCGCCGCACCAGCAGGGCCGGCGCCCTGGCCCGGCGGGCCTGGCCCGCCGCCTCGCTGCTGCTCGCTACCCCCTCCATGGCCCTTCTCCACGCCGCTGGGAAGCGTCCGCCCGCCGGGTCGCGGCGGGCAGATCCCTGCTCAGGCAGGCCCTGCCTTGTAGCCCACTCCGCGTACTGTCACCACGATCTCCGGATGCTCCGGGTCCTTCTCGATCTTCGCCCGGAGCCGCTGCACGTGCACGTTAACCAGCCGGGTGTCGGCCGCGTGCCGGTAGCCCCATACCTGCTCGAGAAGCACCTCCCGGGTGAACACCTGGCGCGGCTTGCGGGCCAGCGCCACCAGCAGGTCGAACTCCAGCGGGGTCAGGCTGACCGGCCTGCCGTTGCGCTTCACCGAATGGCCGGCTACGTCGATCTCGACGTCCACGATCTGCAGCATCTCGGGCGCCGGGTCGTCGGTCCGGCGCAGCCGGGCCCGGACCCGGGCGATGAGTTCCTTGGACTTGAACGGTTTGACGATGTAGTCGTCTGCCCCGGACTCCAGCCCCAGCACCACATCAACAGTGTCACTCTTCGCGGTGAGCATGACGATAGGCACACCGGATTCGGTGCGGATCTGGCGGCACACATCGATACCGTCCGCGCCCGGCAGCATCAGGTCAAGCAGGACCAGGTCGGGATGGGTATCCCGGAATACCTCCATGGCCTTGTCCCCGTCGGCGACGAACGTGGGCTCGAAGCCCTCGCCCCGGAGCATGATGCCGAGCATCTCGGACAGGGCAGCGTCGTCATCGACGACGAGCACACGACCTTTCATGGGCCTCATAGTTCCACGGAAACGTCGGGGACGGCACTTTTCGGCTCAGCCGGAAGATCGCCTAGCACACGCAGGGTACCCCTGTTCACCGGCTGAGCAATACCACGCTCCGTCACCAGGGCCGCAATCAGGCTACTGGGAGTGATATCGAACGCCGGGTTGTAGCCAGGGCTGCCGGGCGGCGCGATGACCTGCCCGGCCAGTGTGGTCACCTCGTCGGCCGGCCGGTGCTCGACTACGATGCCGCTGCCGTCGGCGGTGCCGAAATCGATGGTGGATACCGGGGCGACCACCACGAACGGCACCGAGTGGTACCGGGCCAGCACGGCCAGCCCGTACGTGCCGATCTTGTTGGCCACACTGCCGTCGGCCGCGATCCGGTCCGCGCCCGTGAGCACCACATCGACCGCGCCGCTGGCCAGCAGCCCGGCGGCGGCCGAGTCGGGCAGCACCGCGTGGTCGATGCCAGCCCGGCAGGCTTCCCAGGCGGTGAGCCGGGCGCCCTGGAGCAGCGGGCGGGTCTCGTCGACCCACAGCTTGGCCAGCCGCCCGGCCCGGTGCGCGGCCAGGATGACCGCGAACGCCGTACCGTCGCCCGAGGACACCAGCGCCCCGGTGTTGCAGTGCGTGAGGACCCGGCCGCCGGGCGGGATCAGCGGCAGCCCGTGCGCGGCCATGGCCGCGCTGGCCGCGGCTTCATCGGCGGCGATGGCCCGCGCGGCGGCCAGGGCGGCCTGCGCGGCGTGGCGTTTAGTATCGAGGCCGCCGGCCTGCAGGGCAGACTGGTAGGCAGCGAGCGCCCGGCCGGTGCCCCAGGCCAGGTTTACCGCGGTGGGCCGGGCCGCGGCGAGCACGCGTGCCGCGGCCGCCACGTCGTCGCCCCGGTACGCGGCCAGGGCCACGCCGAACGCGCCGGCCAGGCCCAGGGCCGGGGCGCCGCGGATAACCAGGTCTCGGATGGCGTCGATGAGTTCGGCAACGCTGCGGCACGTAACCACCTGCTCCTCGGCCGGCAGCCGGGTCTGGTCGAGCAGCTCGATGGCTGGCCCCCCGTCGTCGCCGAGCCAGCGCAGCGTGGGGATGTCCATGTGCTGAGTCTGCCTCCGGCCAGGGCCGCCGGTCGACCACGGCCGGCCGCGGGCAGGGCGGCCGCTGTTCCGCGGCCTGGCTTCATGCCGGGCCTGCTTCGTGCGAGTATGGGCGCCAGCGGGACCGGGGGTGCCGCCCAGCAGCGAGCAGTCCGGCGGCGATGCGCCGCGCAGGCCGGCGCGGCAGCAGCGCCGTGAGGGAGACCCATGACAGACAGTCCGTCGTCGGACACGCCAGAGGACGGGCCGCCAGGGCAGCCGCAGCCATGGTTCCCGCCGGCCGGCCCCGGCGCGGCTGGCCCGCCGCCCGGCCCGCCCGGATACGGCCAGCCGGGGTATGGGCCGCCGGGCCAGGGGCAGCCGGGCCAGGGGCAGCCGGGCCAGGGGCAGCCAGGCTACGGGTACCCGGGCCCGTGGCAGCCGGCTTACGGGCCGGCGCCCGCCCCGGGGCCGCGGTACGGGGAGCCCGCACCCAAGCCCGGGGTCATCCCGCTCCGCCCGCTCGGGCTTGGCGACATCCTGGACGGCTCGTTCGCGACCATCCGCCGCAACCCCCGGGCCACGCTGGGCATCGCCGCCGTGATCATGACGATCTCAGCCGTCATCTCCAGCACGCTCACGGTAAGCCTGGTCAACGTGCCCAGCCCCGGCCAGCACCTGACCTCACAGCAAGCCGTGCACCTGCTCGACCAGTTGTTCGCCGACGCACTGCCGGTGCTGGCCGTGACCGTGCTGCTGAGCATCATCGTGCAGGCCCTGCTGGCCGGGCTGCTCGCGCCAGTCATCGCGCGGGAGGCCGGCGGGCAGAAGATAAGCGCCGGGGACGCCTGGCGGGCCGCGGCGCCGCGGCTGCCCAGCGTGCTGCTGGCCACCCTGCTTGTCCTGCTGGCCGGCCTGGGGCCGCTGCTGGTGCTCGGCCTCATCCTGCTGATCGCGCTGGTGGCCAGTGTTCCCCTGGTCGTCTACGCCGCCGTCGGCGTACCCGGGTTCTTCGTGGCGGTGGTGCTCAGTATCTGGTTCTCCACCATGTTCAGCCTGGTCACCCCAGTGGTCGTGCTGGAACGGGCGAGCCCCGGGGCGGCCCTGGCCAGATCCTGGCGGCTGGTCCGGCAGAGCTTCTGGCGGATGTTCGGCATCCTGCTGCTGGCCGAGATCATCGTGGTGGTGGCGGGTGCCATCCTGCAGCTCCCGTTCGGCTTCCTGGCCACGTTGCTCGGCGGCCGGGCCGGGTTCTCGGCGGGCACGGTCATCACCGTGATCGGCACCATCGCGGCTGGGACGGTGACCCGGCCGATCAGTGCGGCCGTCACCGTGCTGCTCTACGTAGACATGCGGATGCGCAAGGAAGGGCTGGACCTCGCGCTGCGCACCGTGTCCGGCGGGGGCCCGCTGAGTGACAGCGACTTCGCGGCCGCGTGGCAGCCGCCCGGGCCCGGCCAGCGGGTCGCCGGCGCGTACCCAGGTGCTCCCCCGACCTCCGCAGGTGCCCCGCCGCCGTGGTGATCCGGGCCCGCGCAGGTGGCGGGCCGCCGGTCAGCCGGCCGGTGGTCAGCCGACCGGCCGGGCAGCAACTGGCCCGCACCGAGCTGTCCAAGGCCATCTACCACCCGCACGTGCCGCTGCCGCAGCGCCTGTTCCACCTCCTCGGCCGGCTGCTCACTGGGCTGTACGACGCCGGGAAGTCGTTCCCGGGTGGCTGGTGGGCGGTGGTCGCCCTGGCTGCGCTGACCGCACTGGCCGTCACGCTGGTGCTGGCCCGGCTGGGCCGCCTGGCCGGGGAACAGCGCACGCCTGGCCCGCGGCTGCCCGGCGGACAGCCGCTCAGTGCGGCCGACCACCGGCGGCGGGCCACCGGGCTGGCCCGCGCGGGCGACCACGCCGGAGCGATCCTGGAAACCGTCCGGGCCATCACCCGCGAGCTGGAGGAGCGTGGCATGCTCAGCCCGCGGCTGGGCCGGACCGCGGACGAGATCGCGGCGGAGGCCGGGCAGCGACTGCCGGGCGATGCCGCCGCGCTGCGCGACGCGGCCCGGCTGTTCGACGACATCTGCTACGGGGAGCGGCCCGGCACCGGCGCGGGCTACGCATGGGTGCGCGCCCTGGACGCGCGGATCCAGTCAGCCCGTCCCAGCCAGCCCAGTACCGGCGACGCGGCGTGACGCCCACGGCAGCCGGATGGCGCGTCCCGCTGGCCATAGTGGCCGCGGTCCTGCTGGGCGGGATCCTGGTCGCGCTGCTAACCCCGTCCCGGCCGCCGTCCAGCTACCTGGACCCGGCCAACCCGGCCGGGCAGGGCACCCGGGCGCTGGCCCAGATCCTCGGCCACCGCGGCCAGCCGGTCACCGCGGTGGCCAGCGCCACCGCGGCGCGGGACGCGGTCGGGGGCGCGGCGGGCGGCCGGCCCGGGCTCGTGCTGACGAGCCCGTACCTGCTCACCGCGGGCCAGCTGGCCAGCCTGGTCACGCTGCGCGCCAACCTGCTGATCGTCGAGCCGGACAGCCGGAGCCTGGCCGCTCTCGGCCAGCTCCGGCCGGCCACCCCGGCTGGAGCGCACTCCGGCGGCGCGGCCCGGTCGCACTCCGGCGGCGCGGCCCGGTCGCACTCCGGCGGCGCGGCCCGGTCGCACTCCGGCGGCGCGGCGAACCCGGGTACCAGGGTGGCGGGCGTGGCCGGGCAACGGCCGGTCGCACCCGGCTGCACGCTGCCCGCCGCGCGGGCTGCGGGGAAAGCCCTCATGGGCGGCGTGCTGATGCGCGGCACCGGGCCCGGGGCCTGGCAGTGCTACCGGGTGGATGGCCATCCGTCGCTGGTCCGCTACCAGTCCACGGGCCGGTCGGTCACCCTGCTCGGCACCGGCGCGCCGCTGAGCAACGCCGGCCTGGCCAGCCACGGGGACGCCGCGCTGGCCCTGAACCTGCTGGCCGGCAGCCAGCGGATCATCTGGCTGGTGCCCAGCCCGCCCGCCGTCCCCGGGGCGGCCGGCCCGGCACCGCCGAAGTCCCTGCTGCAGGAGATTCCCGCCCCGGCCTACCTGGTCACGGTGCAGGTGTTCATCGCGGTGCTGCTGGCCGCGTTGTGGCGGATCCGCCGGCTCGGCCCGCTGGTCACCGAGCCGCTCCCGGTCGTCGTGCGCGCCGCTGAGACCGTAGAGGGCCATGGCCGGCTATACCGGTCCCGGCGTTCCCGGGACCGGGCCGCCGCCGTGCTCCGCGCCGCGGCGGTGCGCCGGATCACCACGCGGCTGGCGCTGCCCGCCGCCGCGGATCCGGACGCGGTGTGTGCGGCGGTGTCCGCGCGGACCGGCCGCGAGCCGGCCAGACTTCGGGAAGTCCTGTTCGGCCCGGTTCCGCGCGACGACGGCGGGCTGGTCGCGCTGGGCCGTGATATCGATGCCGTCGAGGAAGAGGTACGCACGCAGTGACCGCCGAACATCCGCCCGCCGCCAGGGTGGCCGGCCGCCCGGGCCGGGGCGCCCCGGGCAGCGCCGGGCCAGACGGCGCGCGCAGCGCGCTGGAAGCGGTCCGGGCCGAGATCGGCAAGGCCATCATCGGCCAGGACTCCGTGCTGACCGGCCTGGTCATCTGCCTGCTCTGCCGCGGTCATGTGCTGCTCGAAGGCGTGCCGGGAGTGGCCAAGACGCTGCTGGTCCGCTCGCTGGCCGCCACGCTGGCGCTGCGCAGCACCCGGATCCAGTTCACCCCGGATCTGATGCCCGGCGACGTGACCGGCTCGCTGGTCTACGACGCCAAGACGGCGCTGTTCCAGTTCCGCGAGGGCCCGGTATTCACCAACCTGCTGCTGGCCGACGAGATCAACCGGACGCCACCCAAGACCCAGGCCGCATTGCTGGAAGCGATGGAGGAGCGGCAGGTCTCGGTGGAGGGCAGCCCGCGGCCGCTCCCCGAGCCGTTCCTGGTCGCCGCCACCCAGAACCCGGTCGAGTACGAGGGCACCTACCCGCTGCCCGAGGCCCAGCTGGACCGGTTCCTGGTCAAGCTCACCGTCGAGCTGCCCGGGCGGGACGAGGAAATCGGCATCCTGGCCCGGCATGCGGCCGGTTTCGACCCGGGTGACCTGGCCGCCGCCGGGATCAGGCCGGTGGCCGGCCCGGCCGAGCTGGCCGCGGCCACCGCCGCGGTGCGCGAGGTCCGGGTGGCCGCCGACGTGGCCGGCTACATCGTGGACCTGTGCCGGGCCACCCGGCAGTCCCCGTCCCTGCGGCTCGGCGTATCCCCGCGCGGGGCGACCGCCCTGCAATCGACCAGCCGGGCCTGGGCCTGGCTGGCGGGCCGCGACTATGTCACCCCGGACGACGTGAAGGCGCTGGCCCGGCCCACCCTGCGGCACCGGGTCCAGCTCCGGCCGGAGGCGGAACTCGAAGGTGCCTCGCCGGACGGCGTGCTGGAGGCCGTGCTGGCCTCGGTGCCAGTGCCGCGGTGAGCTGGCCATGGCGCTGACCGGGCGGGCCGCGCTGGCCGCGCTGGCCGGCGCGCTGATCGTGCTGGCGTTCCGCACCCTGGGTGCGCTGCTCGCGGTGAACGGCCTGCTGGCCGCGGCCATTGTGGCTGACCTGATGCTGGCGGCCAGCGTGCGGCGGCTGCGAATCACCCGCTCCGGTGACACCCGGGTGCTGCTCGGGGAGACAGCGACGGTCACCGTCACCCTGCGCAACCCGGGGCGGCGGCCGCTGCGCGCCGTGCTGCGCGCGGCCTGGCCGCCCAGCGCGCACCCCACTCCCGGCCGGGCCGCGCTCCACGTCCCGGCTGGCGGGCAGGGCTCGGTCACCGGCACGCTCACCCCGGACCGCCGCGGGGACAAAGTGTCGGCCGTGGTCATCGTGCGTTCGTCCGGGCCGTTCGGCCTGGCCGCCCGGCAGCGCCGCCTGGCCGTGCCCTGGTCTGTGCGGGTGCTGCCACCGTTCGGCAGCCGGCGTCACCTGGGCGGGAAGCTGGCCCAGCTGCGCCAGCTCGAGGGACAGCACCGGTCGCTGCTGCGCGGGCCCGGCACGGAGTTCGACTCACTGCGTGAGTACGTGCTGGGCGATGACGTCCGGTCCATCGACTGGCGGGCGGTGGCCCGCCGAGGCGACGTCATGGTGCGCACCTGGCGGCCGGAACGGGACCGCCGGATCCTGGTCGTCCTAGACACCGGCCGGACCTCGGCCGGCCGGGTGGCCGGGATCCCGCGGCTGGACGCCTCGATGGACGCCATCCTGCTGCTCACCGCGCTGGCCTCGCGGGCCGGAGACCAGGTCGACCTGATCGCGTTCGACCGGCGGCTGCGGGCCCGGGTGCTCGGCGCCCCGCGCTCGTCGGTGCTGGCTTCGGTGACCGACGCGCTGGCCCCGTTGGGCGCCGAGCTGACCGAGACCGATACCGCCGGGCTGGCCAGTGCCGTGCTCACCGTGGCCCGCCGCCGCTGTCTGGTGGTCCTGCTCACCGACCTGAACCCGGTGGTGATCGAGGAAGGGCTGCTGCCCCGGCTGGGCACGCTGGTGGCCAGGAACCTCATCATGATCGCGGCGGTGGCTGATCCCCGGCTGGCCGAGATGGCCGCCGCCCGGGGCGACGCGGACCGCATCTACGGCGCGGCCGCGGCCGGCACGGCGCTGGCCCAGCGGGAGCGGGTCACCGCGCTGCTCCGGCGGCGGGGCGTGCAGGTGGTGGACGCGCCGCCGGACCGGCTGCCCGCGGCGTTGGCCGACGCGTACCTGGACCTCAAGGCGGCCGGCCGGCTGTGACCTGGGCGGCCTGGCGCGGGCCGCCGGGCCACTCAGCAGCTCAGCCTGCCGGGCCGGCCTGCCGGGCCGCGCAGCGGCTCAGCCTGCCGGGCCGCGCAGCGGCTGGGCCGGTCAGGCCGCGCAGCGGCCCGGCTGGCTGGGCCGGTCAGCCCGCCACGGGCGCGGTGTCCAGGGCGTGCTCCATATCCGGGGTGTGACCCGCCGCCGCCGCCCGCCTGCCGAACACGATGACGTAACCGAGGAACGCCGCCTCGGCCAGCGCGCCAATGCCGATCCGGGCCCACGGCGGCAGCGGAGACGGGGTGACGAACGCCTCGATGACCCCGGAGACCAGCAGCACCACGATGAGCCCGAGGGCGATCGTCAGCGCGGAACGTCCCTCCTCGGCCAGGGCCCGGCCCCGCGGCCGGGGCCCGGGGTCGATGATGCACCAGCCCAGCCGCAGCCCGGCTGCCGCGGCCAGGAACACCGCGCTGAGCTCCAGCATGCCGTGCGGCAGGATCAGCGTGACGAACAGCCCGCCCTTGCCGTGCGCGAACATCAGCCCGCCCTCGACTCCCCCGTTAGCCGCGTTCTCGAACAGCACCAGCAGCGTGGGCAGCCCGAGCAGCACGCCGAAGATCAGCGACTCCGCCCCCACCCACACGTTGTTGGTCCACACCTTGGCCGCGAACGAGGTGGCCGCGTACTGCGAGTAGTAGTGCTGGAAATCGTGGTCTACCAGGTCACGGACGGCCGCCCGGGGCAGCAGCGCGGCCTGCACCCCGGGGCTCCGTGCCACCCACCAGCCGAGCAGCACGGCGACCAGCAGCGACCCGCTGGCCGTCCCGGCCCACCACCAGCGCAGCCGGTATGCCATGGCCGGGAAGGACACCGCGGCGAACCTGGCCAGCACCGACCAGGCCGGCGTGTGCGCGCCGGTGACCGCGGTCCGGGCCTGGGCGACCCGGCCGGACAGCCGGGCGACCAGGGCCGGGTCGTAACCGACCGAGCGCAGCGTGGACAGGTGTGTGGTGGTCCGCTGGTACAGCGTGACCAGTTCGTCCACTTCGTCGCCGGTCAGGCTGCGCCGCCGCCGGACCAGGGCGTCGAGCCGGGCCCAGTCGGGCTGGTGCGCGGCCACGTACGCGTCGACGTCCACCCCAGGAGGGTAACTGGGCGGTGGCCGGCCTCGCCCCGCCGCGGACGCTAGCCTGGTGCCGGAATCGACCGGACTGGGGAAATACGTGGCCGAGGTAGTCACTGGCGAGGCCGTGGTCATCTCCCTGCCGTTCGCCCGCTTCCCCACCCGCGCGGTGGCGCTCTGGCTCGACTTGCTGGTCCAGGTGCTGCTGCTGATCCTGCTCAGCGGCGTGGCCGTGGCGGCCACGGCCGGCGGCGCGCTCAATGAGGCCGCGTTCGCCGCGGTGGAGCTGGCCGTATTCGTGCTCATCGTGGTCGGCTATCCAACCGCGTTCGAGACGCTCAGCCGGGGCCGGACGCTGGGCAAGCTGGCCCTGGGACTGCGCGTGGTCAGCGACGACGGTGGCCCGGAACGGTTCCGCCAGGCACTGATGCGGGCCCTGGCCGGCGTGCTGGAAATCTGGCTGACGCTCGGCTTCCTGGCCCTCGTCACCTCGCTGCTGTCAGCCAACAGCAAGCGGCTGGGGGACATCTTCGCTGGCACGTTCGTCATCACCACCCGGCTGCCCCAGCCGGGCGGCGCGGCTGCGGGGCTGCCCGCGCTGCCGGCCGCCCTGGCCGCCTGGGCCAGCGCGCTCGAGCTGTCCGGGCTGAACGACGGCACGGCCGACACCGCCCGGCAGTACCTCAGCCGCTACTACACGCTCACCCCGGCGGCCCGCGCCGAGTTTGGCCGGCGCATCGCGGCCGCGGTGGCGGCGCAGGTCACCCCGGCCCCGCCGCCCGGCACCACGCCGCCCGACTTCCTCAGCGCGGTGCTCGCCGAACGGCGCGCGCGGGAGCAGGCCCGGATCGGGGGCCGGGCTACCCTGGGTGACAGCGGGCCGGCCACCGCCCCGGGGGCCGCCCCCCAGCCCGGGCCCAGCCCGCCCGGGCCCAGCCCGCCTGGGCCTAGCCAGCCCGGACCTAGCCAGCCCAGCGGGCGGCCCGCGAGTCCCGCGGACCGCCCAGGAGGGTTTCTCCCGCCCAGATGACCAGAACGACCAGAACGACCAGCCCAGCCTGATGACCGGTCCAGCATGAGCAGCCGGCCAGCGGCGACGCGGTGGCGGAGGATCACGGTCGCGGTCATCGTAGCTGGTGGCCTGGCCGCGATCATCCTGACCAACGAGCACATCCTGCTGAAGTCGCTGCACACGCTGGCCAACCTCAGCTGGTGGTGGGTGCTGGCCGCGCTGGCCGCCGAGGCGGTGTCGCTGACCGCGTTCGGCGTCAGCCGGGTCATCCTGCTCCGGGCCAACGGCGACCGGGCCACGCTGGGCACGGTGATGTCGATCACCTACGCGGGCAACGCGCTGTCCATGGCCGTCCCGTTCGCCGGCGCCCAGCTGGCTGCGGTGTTCTCCTACCGGCAGCTGCGCGGCCGGGGTCTCGGCTCGGCCATCACCAGCTGGGCACTGGCCGTCTCGGCCATCGTGTCGTCCGCAGCCCTGGCCCTCATCCTGCTGGCCGGGGCGCTGGCCGGCGGGCAGCCCGCCGCGACCGTGGCCGGCCTGCTGGGCGCGGCCGTGTTCCTGGTTCCCGGCGTCACCGTGCTGCTCGCCCTGCGCTACCGCGCCGCGCGGGCCTGGATCCACCGCGCCGCAGCCGTGCTGCTCCGCCCGCTGCACCGCCGGTTCGGCAAGTCGTGGATGGACCCGGCCGCCCTCGAGGAGTTCCTGGACCGGGTGGCCAGCATCAGCCTGCCGGGCCGGAGTTACGTCCAGGTGTTCGCGCTGGCCCTGGTGAACTGGATGGCCGACTGCGGCTGCCTGGCCTGCTCGATCCTGGCCACCGGCCAGCCGGTCCCCTGGCACGGGCTGCTGCTGGCCTACGGCGCGGGCGCCGCAGTGGGCAGCTCAGGACTGTCCCCGGGCGGGTTCGCGCTGGTCGAGATCGCGCTCACGGCGGCACTCACGGCGGCCGGGATGACCGCCTCGGCCGCACTGGCCGCCGCCATCGCTTACCGGCTGATCAGTTTCTGGCTGATCCTGATCGGCGGCGGCGTGTCGCTGATCGTGCTGTCCCGGCGGGGCGCCGCGCCAGTCGCTGAGGACACACCGCCACCCCCGCCCCAGCCCGCCGCCCAGACCCCGGACCCGCGCTGACCGGCCCGCACGCCTGGCTCCCGGGCCGCGGACCCGGCTTCAGGTCTGCTGCCAGGAACTCAGGTAGTCCCGCTGGGCCGGGGTCAGCTTGTCGATGGCTGTCCCGGTGGCGGCCAGCGCCAGCCGGGCCACCTCGTCGTCGATCTCCGGCGGCACCGGGTGCACGCCGGGCAGCAGCGACTCGTGCGACCGGGCCAGCCAGGCCAGCACCAGTGCCTGGCCGGCGAACGCCACGTCCATCACCGAGGCCGGGTTGCCCTCCGCGGCGACCAGGTTGACGATGCGGCCCTCGGCCAGGAGGAGCAGCCGCCGCCCGTCGGCCAGCACGTACTCGTCGGTGTTCGGCCGCACTCCGGGGACCACGCTGACCGCCAGGCCGGCCAGCCCCCGCACGTCCACCTCGACGTCGAAGTGGCCGGCGTTGGCCAGGATGGCGCCGTCCCGCATGACCGCCAGATGAGAAGTGGTGATCACGTCCCGCGATCCGGTGGCGGTGATGAACACCTCCCCCAGCGGTGCCGCCAAACCCATCGGCAGCACGCGGTAGCCCTGCATGACCGCGTCCAGCGCCCGCACCGGGTCCACCTCGGTCACGATGACCTGGGCGCCCAGCCCTCGGGCCCGCTGCGCGATGCCACGGCCGCACCAGCCGAACCCGGCCACGACCACGGTCCGCCCGGCCAGCAGGATGTTGGTCGCCCGCAACAGCCCATCCACCACGGACTGGCCGGTGCCGTGCGTGCTGTCCAGCATCAGCCGGGTGCCGGTGGCGTCGGCCGCCACCGCCGGGAAGGCCAGCGTGCCCTCGCCGGCCATCCGGTGCAGCCGGATCACCCCGGCCGGAGTGGACTCGCAGCCGCCCGCCACCTTGCCCAGCAGATCGGGCCGGGCCGTGTGCAGCGCCTCCATCAGGTCGCCGCCGTCGTCCACGACCAGGTCCGGCCCGGCGTCCAGGGCGCGCTCGATGTGCTCGCCATACAGAATCCGGTCCGCCCCGGCCCGCGCGTACACCACAGCGGAACCGGACACTTCCAGCGCGGCCGCGATGTCGTCCTGGGTGGACAGCGGGTTCGAGGCGGCCAGGAACACCTGGGCGCCGCCCGCCCGCAGCGCCCCGACCAGGACCGCGGTCTCGGCCGTGACGTGCAGGCAGGCGGCCACGCGCAGCCCGTCCAGTGGCCGCTCGGCGGCGAACCGCCCGGCGATGCCGCGCAGCACCGGCATGGACCGTTCCGCCCAGCCGACCCGGGCCAGCCCGGCGCTGGCCAGCCCGGCATCGGCGATATCGCCGGAAATAACCGGCCCGGGCCGCTCGCTCATTGGGTCAGCACTCACTCACCAGGTCAGTACCGGTAGTGATCCGGCTTGTACGGGCCCTCCACCGGGACGCCGATGTAGCTGGCCTGGTCCTTGGTCAGCTCGGTCAGCCGCACGCCCAGCGCGTCCAGGTGCAGCCGGGCCACCTTCTCGTCCAGATGCTTGGGCAGCACGTGCACGCCGACCGGGTACTCGTCGGCCTTGGTGAACAGCTCGATCTGCGCGATCACCTGGTTGGTGAACGAGTTGGACATCACGAAGCTGGGGTGCCCGGTCGCGTTGCCCAGGTTCAGCAGCCGGCCCTCGGACAGCAGGATGATCGAGTGCCCGTCGGCGAAGAACCACTCGTCCACCTGCGGCTTGATGGTCAGCCTGCGGACGCCGGGGATCTCGGCCAGGCCGGCTACGTCGATCTCATTGTCGAAGTGGCCGATGTTCCCCACGATGGCCTGGTGCTTCATCCGGCTCATCTGGTCGGCGGTGACGATGTCCCGGTTGCCGGTCGCGGTGACGAAGATGTCCGCGGTGGCCAGCACGTCCTCGAGCAGCGCCACCTGGTAGCCGTCCATGGCCGCCTGCAGCGCGCAGATCGGGTCGACCTCGGTCACGATGACCCGGGCCCCCTGGCCGCGCAGCGACTCGGCGCAGCCCTTGCCCACGTCCCCGTAGCCGCACACCACGGTGACCTTGCCGCCGATCAGCACGTCGGTGGCCCGCTTGATCCCGTCGATCAGTGAGTGCCGGCAGCCATACTTGTTGTCGAACTTGGACTTGGTCACCGAGTCGTTCACGTTGATGGCCGGGAAGGCGAGCGTGCCGGACCGGGCCATCTCGTACAGCCGGTGCACGCCGGTGGTGGTCTCCTCGGTCACGCCGCGGATGCCCTCGGCCATGGCCGTCCACCGGTCGCCGCGCTCGGCCAGCGTGCGGCGCAGCAGGTCGAGCACGATCCGCCACTCCTCCGGGTCGTCCTCGGCGGCCGACGGCACGCCGCCCGCGCCCTCGTACTCGGCACCCTTGTGCACCAGCAGGGTGGCGTCCCCGCCGTCATCGAGGATCATGTTCGGCCCATCCTGGCCCGGCCAAGTCAGCGCCTGGTCGGTGCACCACCAGTACTCCGCCAGGGTCTCGCCCTTCCAGGCGAACACCGGGACGCCCTTCGGGTCCTCCGGCGTGCCGTCCGGGCCGACCGCGACCGCCGCCGCGGCGTGGTCCTGGGTGGAGAAGATGTTGCAGCTGGCCCACCGGACCTGGGCGCCCAGCGCGACCAGCGTCTCGATCAGCACCGCGGTCTGGATAGTCATGTGCAGCGACCCGGTGATCCGGGCACCGCGCAGCGGCTGCGCGTCGGCGTACTCGGCGCGGACGGCCGTCAGGCCGGGCATCTCGTGCTCAGCCAGCCTGATTTCCTTGCGGCCGAAGTCGGCCAGGGACAGGTCGGCAACCTTGAACGGAACGGATTCCGTGGGCATGACACTCCTCATCAGCATCTCGGTGGACAGCGCACCTCGACGCTACGGCACCGGCCGGCCCGCCCGCACCATCGAGATCCCATTTCTGACAAGAATTTGTTAGCTTAACGCTTGTGCGTATCTCGGAAGCGGCGCAGCGGCTCGGCACGACGGCCCGGATGTTGCGGTACCGCGAGCTGCTCGGCCTGCTGCCGCCGGTCCGCGAGCCGGCCACCCGGTGGCGGTCGTCGCGTCCCGGGCCGGCCCGGGGCCCGGCCCACCGCCAGTTCACCGGGGACGACCTGGCCGCGGTGGCACTGGGCCTGGATATCGAGCGGCGGCTGGACATCAGCCCAGCGGAACTGTCGTTCGGCCTGCGGGTGCTCAGTGATCCGCGGGTCCGCGCCGATGTCGCCGAGCTGGGCCGCCGGCTCGGCCGGATCCCGGCTCCACCCGCCCAGGCTCTCGACTTCGAGAAGGAACGCGCTCTCCGGCTGCTGAGCCTGGCCCACCGCCCGCGCCCGGCCCATCCCGTTCGTGATCATGACTTGAGTGGCAATAGAGTCCCACCAAAGTCATGATCACGGCCTGGGTGGCGGCGGGCAGCGGCGGTGGCGGCGGGCAGGGGCGGGGGGCGTCAGCGGCGGGGGCGGCGGACGGCGCGGATGGCCGGGTCGGTCGAGTCGGCGCGGCCGGGACGGTAGATGTCGGGTTCCAGGTAGATCATTTCGGCGATGGGCACCGCCTGGCGGACCCGGCGTTCGGCCGCGTCGATGCCCGCGGCCACCAGGGCCGCGCTGTCCGCGCCACTGATCGCGATCTTCGCCGCGACCAGCAGGCTTTCCGGGCCCATGTGCAGGGTGCGCAGGTGGATGACGCACTGCACTTCGGGGCCGGCCTCCAGCGCGGCCACGATGGCCCGCTCGGTGTCGGCGCTGGCCGACTCCCCGATCAGCAGGCTCTTCATCTCCACCGCCAGCACGGCCGCGACGCAGCCGAGCAGCACGCCGATGGCCAGCGAGCCGGCCCCGTCCCACACCCCGTCGCCGGTGATCACGGTCAGCGCCACCCCGGCCGTGGCGAAGACCAGGCCGGTCAGCGCGGCGATGTCCTCCAGCAGGATGGCAGGCAGCTCAGGCGCCTTGGCCCGGCGGATGAACCCGGTCCAGCTGTTCCGCCCGCGCACCTCGTTGGACTCGCGCACCGCGGTGCGCAGCGAGAAGCCTTCCAGGCCCATCGCGATGGCCAGCACCACGAACGCCACTAGCGGTGCGCTGATGTGCTCTGGGTTGAGGATCTTGTGGATGCCTTCGTACACCGAGAACACGGCGCCCACCGTGAACAGCACGACGGCTACCACGAACGCGTAGAAATACCGCTCCCGGCCGAACCCGAACGGGTGTTCCTCGGTCTGCTCCCGCTGGGCCCGGCTGCGGCCGATCAGCAGTAGCGCCTGGTTGCCGCTGTCGGCCAGCGAGTGCACCGACTCGGCCAGCATGGAGGCCGAGCCGGTGATGGCGAACGCGACCAGCTTGACCGCCGCGATGCCGAGGTTGGCGCCCAGCGCGGCCAGCACCGCGCGCAGGCCGACACCATGGGATCTGCCATCCTGCTCCGTCCCGGCGGCCTGCTCCGGGACGGCCCCGCCGTCAGTACTGATAGCTACGCGATCCTGTCCTTAAGGTCGCCGATCGCAGCGACCGGCCCGGGGTCCACGCCGATGGCGATACCCAGGTATACGGTGCTGTAGTCGATGAGCTGGATCAGGCTGGCCAGCCGCTGCAGCGGCCGGTCGCCCTCCGCGGCCAGCTCGCTGACCTCGATGCCGCGCCGTCCGGCGAGCTCCGCAGACGCCTCCCGCCGCCGGGCCGCCTGCGGGTGCTCGACGGTGTCCCGGAGGATGACCAGGCGCAGCGGCACCGGTGGCCGTGGCTCGTCCTCCTCGTCCAGCCCGGGCTCGTCCAGCACCGGGGCAGCCAGCACCGGGTCGCCCAGCACGGTGTGGCTGCTGGCCGGCCACGGGGCGAACGGGCCGTCGAACGCGACCACCTGGTTGTGATTGGCTTCCGGCAGCACGCCGTGCACCGCGGGGTACTTGGCGTCCTCGTTGAGCTGGTAGGCGAACCGGAGCGCGGCCACCCCGGCCAGCGGGGAACTGCCCCAGATCATCGGCAGCGTGCCGTCCATTTCCAGGGCCAGTGTCTTGGCCGGGTTGACGAACGCCTCGCTGTCCGGGCGGCACAGGTAGGAGATCCGTTCCAGGGTCGCCGCCGTGGTCTCGAACTCCCCGGCGGTCACCTCGGCCAGGCCCAGCCGCGCGGCGATGACCAGCAGCGGCACGGACAGGCCCCACAGGCCGGCCCGGTACATGCCGGGCCGCTCGATGGGCACGTAGGGCGCGCGGGCCTGCTCCGCGATCAGGCCCAGCGGGGAGCCCGGGGGGCCGATCCCGGCCAGCGGGCAGCCCCGGCGGACCGCCTCGGCCGCCACCGCGAGGGTCTCCTCGGCCGACCCGGAGCTGGATACCGCGAAGACCAGGTCGGCGGCCCCGACCCAGCCGGGCAGCTGGTAGTCGTGCACGGCCACCACCGGAACCGCGCAGCCGCCGCCGCATACCGCCTTGAGCACCTCGGCGGCCAGCCCGGACCCGCCCATGCCGCAGGCCACGATGGCCCGGGGGCGCCCAGCCGCGACCACCGGGGACAGGTCTGTCTCCTCGGTGGCCCGCAGCGCCCGGCGGATCTGGGCGGCGGCCGAGGCCACCTGCCGGAGCATGCCGCTGGGATCGGCCGCCTCCAGTTGCGCCACCGAGTCAAGGCGCTCCTGGGCGGTGGGCGTCATGAACCGGCTGCGGGGCGCCGTGCCTCGTCCACCAGCAGCACCGGGATGTCGTCCCGGACCGGGTAGGCCAGGCCGCACTCGGGGTTGGTGCAGACCAGCTCGCTGGCCGCCTCGTCGGCGCGCAACGGCGCGTGGCACTGCGGGCAGGCCAGTATCTCGAGCAGCCAGTCGTCGATCTTCACAGTGCCTCCCGGGTGCGGTGGTTCTCTGCGGTGGGCCGGTTATCCGGGCTGGCCGCGAACCATGCCCAGCACCTCGTCACGCAGCCTGAGCATAGTGGCCTCGTCGGCCGCTTCGAGGTTGAGCCGGAGCAGCGGCTCGGTGTTGGACGGGCGCAGGTTGAACCACCAGCCGTCCCCGGTGATGGTCAGGCCGTCCAGGTCGTCGGCGCTGACCCCGGGCCGGCCGGCGTACTCCGCCCGGACCTGGGCGGTCACCCCGGCCAGGTCGGAGACCTCGCTGTTGATCTCGCCCGAGGCGGCATACCGGGCGTAGCAGGCCAGCACCGCGGACAGCGGGGCGTCCTGCTCCCCGAGCGCGGCCAGCACGTGCAGCGCGGCCAGCATGCCGGAGTCGGCGAACCAGAAATCGCGGAAGTAGAAGTGCCCGGAGTGCTCGCCGCCGAACACCGCGCCGGTCTCCGCCATCCGGGCCTTGATGAACGAGTGGCCGACCCGGGTGCGCACCGGGGTGCCGCCGTGCTCGGTGATGATCTCCGGCACCGCCCGGGAGGTGATCAGGTTGTGGATCACCGTGGCACCGGGCTCCCGGGTCAGTTCACGGACCGCGATCAGCGCGGTGAGCACCGAGGGTGACACGAGGTGCCCGCGCTCGTCGACCACGAAGCAGCGGTCCGCGTCGCCGTCGAAGGCCAGCCCGATGTCGGCCCCCGAGTCGAGCACCGCGCGCTGCAGGTCGCGCAGGTTCTCCGGGTCGATCGGGTTGGCTTCGTGGTTGGGGAACGTGCCGTCCAGCTCGAAGTAGAGCGGCACCACGGTGAGGGGCAGGCCCTCGAACACCCTGGGCACGGTGTGGCCGGCCATCCCGTTGCCCGCGTCCACCGCGACCTTCAGCGGCCGGATGGCGGACAGGTCGACGAGCGTCTTGAGGTAGTCCGCGTACCCGGGCAGCAGGTCACGCCGGGTGATTGTGCCGGCCGGGCGGCCCGGCGCGGGCACGCCGCGGGCGGCCAGGTCGCGCAGTTCGGTGAGCCCGGTGTCCGCGCCCACCGGCCGGGCGCCGTCCCGGCATAGCTTGATGCCGTTGTACTTGGCCGGGTTGTGGCTGGCGGTGACCATCGCGCCGGGGATGCCGAGCGCGCCACTGGCGTAGTACAGCATGTCGGTCGAGCCCAGGCCGCCCTCGATGACGTCGGCCCCCTGAGCGGCCGCACCGCGGCCGAACGCTTCGGCCAGCGGGGCGGACGAAGTGCGCATGTCGTGCACGGTGACCACGCGGCCGGCCCCGGTCAGCCGCACGAAGGCGGCGCCCACCGCCTCGGCCACCCGCTCGTCGAGTTCGTCCGGCACGATGCCGCGGATGTCGTAGGCCTTGAAGATCTTCTGGTAGTCACCCACTGAGAGACTGCCTCCCGTGCCTGTAGCCCCCGTCACCGGGCGGCCGCCGGTTTCCGGCGCGGCGATGCCGTGACCGGCGCCGCCGCCCCCGGCTCTTGGTCCGATTGGATGCTGGCGGCCAGAACGCCGCCTGGATCTCCGCTGAGCCTACCGGCCGGGCCAGCGCGGGACGCCGGGCTACGTGATCCGGTCCCGGCTGTCCGGGGACGAGCGGAGCACGCGCAGATGACCGCGCCGACTGACCTCGATACCCTGGCCGACCGGCTCGGCGGCGGGCGGCAGCGCGGCCTCGCGGACCGCGTTGGCCAGCGCCTCCAGGTCGTCCGCCTCGGCGGGCACCGGGTCCACCGGAAGCCGCACCACTTCCCAGCCGAGCGGTGCGGTGAGCCGGTCGGCGTGCGCCGAGCACAGGTCGTAGCAGTGCGGTTCCACGTACGCGGCGAGCGGGCCGAGCACCGCGGTGGAGTCCCGGTACACGTAGGTCAGGGTGTACACCGCGGGGCGCTTGCACGCGGGCCGGGAGCAGCGCCGCGGGCTCACCGGGGCGCCCCGGGCACGGCGCGGGGGCGGCTTGCGACGTGGCGATGCGGCCGGCTGGGGGAGAGGTCACGTGCATCGCTCACAACGGCAGACCGTACCTATCCGCGGGCGGTAACGCCACCACCCGGGGCACACTGCGCGATCGTGTCTCGCCCGCAGCCCGTCCTGGCCGTCGCGGCGTGCGGCAGCGGAGGCTGTCCCGGCCGGTGCTGCCCACCCGGCAGCACCGGGCGATACGCTCGGCAACTGTGCGCACCGGCAGCGCGGAGGGCCCGGGCCGCCGCCCGCGGGTCAGGCGGCGGGACCGGCATGGCCGCGGGCTGCGCGGTGTGCTGGCCCCGCCCGGGGTGCCACTGCACCGGAGCCGCTCGGAACGCTTCGACGAGCTGATCCTGGAGGCGGTCGCCCGGCTCGAGCCGCGCTGGGAGACTCAGCTGTCCGGGGTCGAGTTCGCGGTCGAGGAGATCCCGCGCCCGGGGGCACCGGGGACGGCGGAGGGCGTCCCGCTGGGCCGGCTGGACCCGGGCTCGCCCGGGCTGGCCGGCGCGGCGGCCCGGCCGCCGCGCATCGTGGTGTACCGGCGGCCGCTGGCGGCCCGGGCAGACAACGAAGACGAGCTCGGTGAGCTCGTCTTCGAGGTGATCGTGGAAGAGTTCGCCCGGCTGCTCGGCCTGGACCCCGACGAGGTCGACCCCGGCTACCCGGAGGACGAGTAACCCGGCCGCCCAGGCTTTCCGGGCGCCGGGCGGTCAGGGCGCGGTGGTGATGGCCGCCTGGTGCACCGGTGGCAGCGGCACCATGCTGAGCGCGCTGGACACCGGGAGCATGGCCTGCAGCGCGGCGCCCGTCCCGCTGCCGGCGATGACCCGGCCGGCGTATACCGGGCCAGAACCGGCCAGTGGCGTGATCACCACCGCGAACGGGGCGCCGCGCGGCGCCCCGTGCACCGAGCGGAGCGGGACCACGACGCTCTTTCCTGCCGGGACCTGCACATCCTGGGTCTGCCGGGCGGCCGGCCCGGCTGAGGCGACCTCCGCGACGCTGACCCGGGCCGTACCGCGTGGCGCGGACAGCACGAGCGTGGAGGACCGGCCCGGGCCGGTCAGGTTGTCCGCAACTACCCCTTGCTGCTCGATCGCGGGCGCGGCCGCGGTGAACGTGCCCAGTGACCCGCCGCCCCCCGGGATCAGCACCGTCGCGGTGATCGGGGTGTTGGCGGCCAGCCGGAGCGCGGCGGGGATGCCGCCGAGCGAGGGCACGGTGATCTCCGCGGCCGAGCCGCCGGGCAGGTCGATCCCGCTCGCCCCGGCCGGCTGGTAGCTGCCCCGTGACGTCACCGCGGTCACCTGGACGACCGCGTCTTTCGCGCCGGGGACCGCGATGTACAGCTCGCGGCCGCCAGCCACCCCGGGCAGCCCGGGGACGACCAGATGCCGGGCCGGCACTTGCGCGGGCGGCAGCCAGGTCCCCTGACCGCCCCCGGTGCTCTCCTGGACGGCCGCCGCGACCTGGCCGACACTGGCCCGCACGTGCAGCGTGATGGACCGGGAATTGCGCAGCACGGCCGCCAGCGACTGGGCGATCATGCTGTGCGGCGGCACGCTGATCCCGGTGTCGGTGGTCTCCTGCAGCGGGCCGGCGTCGGTGGCAATGTCCACCGCGACGTCCGCCACCTGGGTGCCCGCGTTCATCAGGTACAGCTCGATGCGGCCCGCGGTGCGCTGGCCCGGCCCGGTGAACCAGAAGTTGGTGCCTGGGCTGGTGCAGGCCGCAGTGGGCAGGCTGCCCGCGCCGGTCTGCTCGGCGTCCAGGCCCTGAGCCAGCGAGCCGGTGGCCTGGACGACCACACCGCCGCTGACCGTGGTGGCGGCCAGCGTGCTGCCCTGCTGCGCGGGGGCGGCCGGCTTGGTCCTGGTCCCGGGGGTCTTCTTGGTGCCGCCCCGGGCGGTCTTCGTGGTGCCGGTTCCCGTTCGGCCGCCCGGCTGGGCCCGGGCCGGCTGGCCGGCGCCGACCCGGTCTGCCGTCACCTGGGCCAGCCGCGGCACCCCAGGCTGGGTGACGCTGAGTACGTGCAGGCCGGGCGCGGCGCCAGTTCCGGCCAGCCGGATCACGTTCAGCGCGGCGCCGGCCCGGGCCGGGCCGGGCGGTGAGGTCATTACGGCGACGCCGCCGCCGGGACTGGTACTGGATCCGGGGGCCGGGCAGACCCGCTGCACAGAACTGACCGCCGCGACCCGCGGCGAGCGCGGCGCCGTCCCGGCGCTGAGGGACACGGTGTGCCGCAGCCCGGCCAGCCCGTATACGGCACCCAGCAGCAGGACGACCACAGCGGCGGCCAGGATCCGGCTGCCCCGCACGTTCCTCACCACTCCGCCTCCCCGGGTTCGTCCCGGGCCTCGCCGCCCGCCCCGGGCGCACCCCCGGCGTCCGGGTCGTCCTGGCCCGGATGCGCCCGGCGGCCCGGATAGCCGCCCAGGTCCGGGTAGCCGCCGGTGTCGCCGTACCGGCCCGCGTCCGGGTAGCCGCCGGCGTCCCGGCCGCCCCCGGGGTCCCGGCTGCCGCCCTGCGGGGCCGGTGCCGCTGGCGGCAGCGGGGCCAGCTCGTCACCGCTGCCCGGGTAGCCGCCACCGTGCCGGCCCACGCCTGGGTGGCCCGGGTCCGGGTGGCCCGGGTCCGGGTGGCCCGGGTCCGGGTGGCCGCCACGCCCGTCCCCGGCGCCCGGGTAACCACCCGATCCGCGCGTGCTCCCGCGGCGCGGCGGCGGCAGCGCGTCGTCGTCGCCGGGCAGCCGGCCGCGGCTCACGTGCCGGCCGCTGGGTGGGGTGGGCTCCGGGTACCCGGCACCCGGGTAGCCGGCCTCGCGGCGCCGGCCGCCGGTATCCCCGGGCCCGGGGCTGCCGCCGGCATAGCCGGGCCGGCCCGCCGCCGGGTAACCGCCGGTGCCGGCCGGGTACCCGGCGCCGGACTCATCCGGGTAACCGGCCTGGGCCGGGTAGCCGCCGCTGGCGTCCTCGAAGTAGCCGCCGCCCGGCTGAGCTGGGTACCCGCCACTGGGCTCATCCGGGTAACCGGCCTGGGCCGGGTAGCCGCCGCTGGCGTCCTCGAAGGAGCCGCCGCCCGGCTGGGCCGGGTACCCGCCACCGGACTCATCCGGGTAGCCCTGGTACTCGTCGGCTGGCCCGGACGGCCGGGGCACTGGCTGGGCCGCCGGGGCCGCCGGCGGCCCAGCCAGTGCGGCTCCGGCGGGGGTGCTCTCAGCGGCCTGCTTCCCGCCCCGGCGCCAGCGCCGGCGCTTGCTGCGGCCGCCCCCCGGGTCCCGCGCTGGCCTGGCCCGGTCCGTCCCGCGGCCCGTCCGGCCCGCGGCCGCACCGGCCGCCGCCCGGGCGCCCCGCCCCGCCGACATGGCCCGGCCCGCCGCGCCCCGGCCGAGCAGGCCCGTGCTGGCCACCGCGGTGCTGGCCAGCGGTGCGCCGGGCGGCGCACCGCTGGCCAGCTCGCTGCCCGCTGGGCCGGTGCTGACTACTGCCGTGGCCGCCCGCCCGGGCTCCGCCGTGGAGACGGCCGGGGCCGCCATGACCGCTCCCCCAGCGGCCATGGCGGCCACCGGGACGTCGGCCGCCCGGCTGCCCGCCCGGCGCTCGCGGCGCCCAGCGGGCGGCGCCGGGGTGGCCGCGCTTTCCGCGGGCACCCGGGTACCCGGCAGCGCGAGCAGCACGACGACCAGGAACGCGAGCGCCTCCAGGGCCACGATCAGGTCCCGGCCAAGCTGGCTGTGCGAAACGTCCAGCGTGCCGCCGCCCGGCGGCAGCCGGAACGCCTGGGCCCAGCCGTTCACCGGGGCCAGCGGCTGCAGGGCGGCGCCGTTCAGCGTGGCTGACCAGCCACCGGACGGGTCGGCCAGCACCAGCGTCCCGCCGCTGCGCGGTGCGGCCGCGCCGGACACCCCTACCTGCCCGGTGGCCACCGGGACCACCGTGCCGTCCGGCTCGATGACCCGGGCCTGGGCAGTGCTGCCGGCGACCCGCCAGAGCTGGAAGGCGCTGGTCTTGCTGACCGGGCGCAGCGCGGCGACGTTGTTCAGCGTGCCGGCCAGCGACCCGCTGACCGGTGCGGGCAGCAGCACGTAGCCGATGCCCAGGCCGGCCAGCGCCTGGCCCTGGTCCCGGGTATCCCCGCCGGCCGGGGCGACCAGCGTGGACACCGCGCTGTCCAGCGCGCGCTGCGCGGCGGGCGGCTGGCTCAGGTCATCCGCGCCGACCAGCGGATCGCCGTCCCGGAGCACCTCGAACGCCACGCCCGCCGGGCTCTGGCGCAGCACCAGGGTGCGCGGCCGCAGGCCGGTGCTGGCGGACACGCTGACGAAGGCGGGCAGTACCGGCCCGCTGGACGCGGTGACCGGCCCCCGGACCCCGGCGGCCAGCCACGCCCCGGCGGCCAGCAGCGGCGCGCTGAACGCCGCGGCGGCCAGCACGGCCACGCCCAGCCCGGCCGGCCGGCGCCAGCGGCCGCCGCCCAGCTGGCCGGGCAGCACGTCGGCGGCGACCAGCACAGCCAGCAGCAGGCCCGCCGCCGCGACGGCCAGGGCGATCCCGGGCCAGGCCACGACGGGCCGGGTCGCGCCGTCCGGGGTGACCAGTACCCGGCTCACCGCCGCCGCGATGAGCAGGCCCAGCAGCGCCACCGACCAGCCAGCCAAGACCACCGAGCGCCGCGCGGTGAGCAGCAGCGCGGCCAGGGCGGCCAGGGCCAGGCCGCCGGTGACCCAGAACGGCGGCAGCCCCGGGCCGCCCGGGGAGAGCAGTAGCAGGGACCGGGCGGGCAGGCCGGCGGTGGCCAGGCCGGGCACCTTCTGCCCGGCCTCCAGGAAAAGCAGCCCGGGCTGGCTGGCGGCCTGCAGCGTCCACGGCAGCAGCAGCACCGCCGGGGTGACCACGGCGATGCCGAGATTGATGATCGTGCCGCGGCGGGACCGGCCCAGGGTGCCCGCGGCCAGCACCGCGGCGGCCACGGCGGCCAGCCAGACCAGCGGGACGAATGCGGCCGCTACGGCCAGGAACAGGCCGGTGGCCCAGGCCGCCCGGCGGGCCCGGCGCCCGGCGGCGGTGAAGATGCGCGCGGCCAGCATGCCGATGAGCGGCAGCAGCGCGAACACCACGGCCACCCCGAACCGGCCGGCCGCCACCGCGCCCATACCCACCGGGAGCAGCGCGTACGCGGCCCCGGCCCACACCCGGGCCCAGACCGACGTGGTGACCCGGCGGGCCGCGAAGTAGGCGGTCATCCCGGCGACCGGGACGCAGCCGATCAGCATGACGTCGATGGCCAGCCACGGCTTGCCGCCCAGCACGGTGGCCAGCGCGGCGGTCAGCGCCACGTAGGGCGGGGTGCTGCTGGCCGAGCCGATCCCAGCCGGGTGGAAGCTCTGCAGGTACTCGTGCCACAGCGCGGACGCGCCCCCGAACGCGGGGGTGATCGCGCCACCGGTCAGGGTGCCCGCGGTGATGATCGACCGCTCCGCGGCCACCGTGACCGCGGTGAGCGCGGCGAACAGCAGAACCCCGGGGTTGGTCAGGATCCGCTGCGCGAAACCGGTGTCGGTGAGCAGGTACTCATCTTCGTCCGGGTCGTCGGTGGCGTGATGGCTGCCCGCGGTGTCGACCTGGGTCGAGCTGTAGAAGACGCTGGCGGCGAACTCGGCCAGCCGCCGCAGTGACCGGCCCGGGGGCAGGTCACTGCGCAGCTTGCCGTACGCGGCCCGGCGGCCACGGGCCCGCCGCCGCCGCACGCGGAGCAGTGTGACCGGGTGGGCCAGCACCGAGCCGACGCCGGCGAACTCGTCGAGGGCCGCCCGCGGCCGCTTAGCCAGCAGGAAGAACAGCGTGCGCAGCGCGGACAGCACCAGGTTGCCGGCCAGCGCGGTCAGCGCCGGCCGCACCGGCAGGTTACCCAGCAGGGTGAGCAGGGCGTTGTGCCGGTCCATCCGGCGCGGCCGTGCCGCGGCCGTGGCCGCGCGCCGGTTCCGCGCGGTGGCCTCAAGGTGGTACACCACAGCGCCCGTGATCACCCGGACCCGGTGCCCGGCCGAGTGCACCCGCCAGCAGAAGTCGATGTCATCGCGGAACAGCGGCATGCCCGGATCGAAGCCGCCGAGCTGCTCCCAGACGTCCCGGCGGACCAGCAGGCCGGCGCTGCCCACGGCCAGCACGTCGCGGTCCCCATCGCGCTGTCCCTGGTCCACCTCGCGTGGCTCGATGCCGGTGATCCGGCGGCCCGCCGTATCGATGGTCACGCCGGTCTCCAGCAGTACCCGGCGATCCGACCAGTCCATCACCTTGGGACCGAGCACGGCCGCGGCCCGGACCTCGGCCGCGCCGCGCAGCAGCTGCTCCAGCGCGTCGCTGGCCGGCTCGCTGTCGTCGTGCAGCAGCCAGATCCACTCGGTCCGGTCCCCGGGCGCCAGGCCGGCCGGCCCGGGCACGTTGGTGTTGGCCGCGCGGTGCTTGAGCGCCTGGGCCACCGCGGCGCCGTAACCGGCGCGCCGGTCCATGCCGAACACCACCGACTGGCCGAGCAGCTCGGCCAGCACCGCCCCGCTGCGGTCCCGGCTCCCGGTATCCACCGCGACTACCCGCTGTACCGGCCTGGTCTGGCCGAGCAACGCCTCGGCGATACGCGGCAGCCACGCGGCACCATCGTGGGCGACGATCACCGCGGTAACGACGTGCTGGCCGGGCGGGTTAGTTGACGACACGAGTCCGCTTGCTGCTCAGGATGGCCGCCCGCCCGGCGCCGCATTGACTGCCCGCTCGGCTCCGGGCAGGCGCGGGTACGCGGTGAACAATACGCGAACCGATGCCGGCCAGGCAGGCACTCTGGGCGCTTCCGTGCAGACCCCTGCTACCCGGGCAGCGGCACCCCGGCCGGCGCCCGCAGCTGACCTGCGCGCAGTGGCGGCAGGGGCGCCGGAACGGCCCGCCGGGCTCCCCGCCGGGCTAGATCGCTTCGCGTTTCATCCGGCGCCGCTCGCGCTCGGACAGCCCGCCCCAGATGCCGAACCGCTCGTCGTGCTCCAGCGCGTATTCCAGGCACTCGGCGCGGACCTCACAGCCCCGGCAGACCTTCTTGGCCTCCCGGGTGGACCCGCCCTTCTCCGGGAAGAACGCCTCCGGGTCTGTCTGCGCGCAGAGTGCGCGGTCCTGCCAGCCTGGTTCCGCAGCGTCGTCCACGCCGATTCCGAACCCGCCGGGCGCCAGCGCCACGATCACGTCGGCCACAGCGCACCTCCTACCCCTTCGATCCCCCGTACCCTCTCCCCCGGAGTACGAGAACTACACGCTTGAAATTACACCCGCGTGTCTTGCCAATCGTCAAGCTGGATACGTGATAAAGGCTGTGTTCTTGACCCTGATGGCCGGAAAGTCCACCCAGAATGCTGGGGTCCCAGCACACGGGCGGGCCGGAGGGCCACGGTTCCCGGGGGGTTCACGGGCCGGGCGCGGGTGCGGGTTGCAAGACTGGCCGGCATGCGCATCACCGTGCTGGCAGGCGGAGTCGGGGCCGCGCGCTTCCTGCGCGGGCTCACCGCGGTGGCCCCAGACGCCCACATCACCGTCATCGGCAACACCGGCGACGACATCAGCCTGTTCGGCCTGCACGTCTCGCCCGACCTGGACACTGTGATGTACACGCTGGGCGGCGGGATCAGCGAGGAGCAGGGCTGGGGGCGGGCCGGGGACACGTACACCGTGCTGGCCGAGCTGGCCGCGTACGGCACCGGCCCGGACTGGTTCTCCCTCGGCGACAAGGACTTCGCCACGCACATCGCGCGGACCAGCATGCTGGCCGCAGGCCAGCCGCTGTCCGCGGCCACCGCGGCGCTGTGCCGGCGCTGGCAGCCCGGGATCACGCTGATCCCGATGTCCGACGACCCGGTGCAGACGCACGTAGCACTGGGCGGCGGCCGGGTGGTGCACTTCCAGGAGTGGTGGGTGCGGTTGCACGCCGAGGTGCCCGCGGCGGGCATCCGGTTCCAGGGCGCGGCGCAGGCCGCGCCCGCGCCCGGGGTGCTGGCGGCCATCGCTGCGGCTGACGTGATCCTGCTGCCGCCGTCCAACCCGGTGGTGAGCATCGGCTCCATCCTGGCCGTGCCGGGCATCGCGGCGGCCTTGACGGCCAAGACCGTGGTGGGCGTGTCCCCGATCATCGGTGGCGCCCCGGTCCGCGGCATGGCCGACGCCTGCCTGGCCGCGATCGGGGTGCCGGCCACCGCGCGCGCAGTGGCCGGGCACTACGGCCCGGGCCTGCTGTCCGGCTGGCTGGTGGACGATCAGGACAAGGACGCGGTGGACGCACCGGAGCTGGCCGGGATCACGGTGCGCGCGCTGCCGCTGTACATGACCGACCTCGCGGCCACCGCCGCGATCGCCCGGGCCGCCCTGGACCTGGCCGTGGAGCTGGCCGGATGAGCGGGGACGAGCTGCCGGTTTTCAGCGTAGCAGCGCTGGGCGGCTTCCCTGAGGTGCGGCCGGGCGCGGACCTGGCCGGGCTGATCGCGGCGGCCGCGCCGGCGCTGACCGACGGCGACATCGTGGTGATCACCTCGAAGGTGGTCAGCAAGGCGGAGGACCGGGTCATCCAGGCCGACCGGGACAAGGCCATCGAGGCCGAGACGGTCCGCGTGGTGGCGCAGCGCGGCCCGGCGCGCATCGTGCAGACCCGGCACGGACTGGTGCTGGCCGCGGCCGGGGTGGACAACTCCAACACCGAGCCGGGGACGGTGGCACTGCTGCCCGAGGACCCGGACGGGTCGGCGCGGCGGATCCGGGCCGGGCTGCGGGCGCGTCTCGGCGTCCGGGCCGGCGTGCTGATCACCGACACCATGGGGCGGCCGTGGCGGCTCGGGCAGACAGACCAGGCCATCGGCGCGGCCGGGCTGCTGCCGGTGCGCGACTACCGGGGCCAGCCGGACACGTTCGGCACCCCGCTCGAGGTCACCCTGGCCGCCGTGGCCGACGAGCTGGCGTCCGCCGCGGACCTGGTCAAGGGCAAGGTGACCGGCATGCCGGTGGCCGTGGTCCGCGGCCTGGCCGGGCTGGTCACCGAGGACGACGGGCCGGGCGCACAGGCGCTGATCAGGCCCGCGGAGGAGGACATGTTCCGGTACGGCGCGGCCGACGTGCTGACCGCCCGGCGGACGGTACGCGAGTTCACCGGCGACCCGGTGGACGTGGCCGCGGTGCACCGGTCGATCGCGGCCGCGCTGACCGCGCCCGCGCCGCACCACTCCACGCCGGTCCGGTTCGCGGTGCTGGCCTCGGCGCCGGCCCGGGCCAGGCTGCTGGACGACATGCTGGCCGCCTGGATCGCGGACCTGCGCGGCGACGGGTTCACCGACGAGCAGATCGCCAGGCGGGTGCGGCGCGGCGAGCCGCTGCGCCGGGCCCCCCTCATCATCGTGCCGTGCCTGGTCGCCGACGCCGCGCACACCTATCCGGACCAGCGGCGGAACGCGGCGGAACGGGAGATGTTCGTGGTCGCGGCCGGGGCTGCGGTGGAGAACCTGCTGGTGGCGCTGGCCGTGGAGGGCCTGGGCTCATGCTGGGTGTCGAGCACCATGTTCTGCCGCCCGGTGGCCAGCGCGGCGCTGGGCCTGCCGGAGGGCTGGGAGCCGATGGGCGCGGTCGGCGTCGGCCACCCCGCCGCGCCCGCCCGGGACCGCCCGCCGCGTGACCCAGACGACTTCCTGCTGCTGCTGTGACTCCTGAGGTGCCCCGCTGGGGCCGGCCGCTGAGCCGGCCGCTGGGCCGGGCCAATCGTGATCAGCTGGTCATGAACCCGGTCACAGGCCCAGGCGGCGGGACAGGTCGGAGGCGAGCAGGCCGGCCGGGTCCAGTTCGGCGCGCAGCTTGCGGAACTCCTCCAGCCGCGGGTACATCTGGGCCAGCACCTCGGGCCGCACCCGGGAGTCCTTGGCCAGGTAGACCCGGCCGCCCGCGTCGAGCACATCCGTGTCGAGCTGGTCGAGCAGGCCGTCCAGCCCCGGTGTCCGGGCCGGGAAGTCCAGCGCCAGCGTCCACCCGGCCAGCGGGAAGGACAGGAACCCGGGATCGGCCGGGCCGAACCGCTTGAGCACGGTCACGAACGACGGCGCGCGGGCCGCGCTGATCCGCTGCAGCGCCCGGTGCACCACCTGCTCCTGGCCCAGCGGGACCACGAACTGGTACTGCCGGAAGCCGGCCGGGCCGTAGACCCGGTTCCAGTTCCTGATCCCGTCCAGCGGGTGGAAGAACGTGCCGATGGTCTGGATCTGGGCGTCCAGCCGCCGCGGGGCCTTGCGGTACCAGACCTCGTTGGCCAGCCCGACCGTGGCCGGGTTCAGCAGGCCGCTGGGGAAGACGGCCGGCGCGCTGAGCCGCCCGCCGGGGCGGAACGCGAACGGGTCCCGCCGGTCCCACGGGGCCAGGTCGCTGACCGCGGCAAAGTCCCCGCTGGTGATCACCGAGCGGCCCAGCTTCGCCCTGCGGGCCAGGCAGTCGGTCCAGGCCACCGTGTAGCCGTAGCGGTCGTCGGTGGCGGACAGGTGGGCCATGGTCTCGTCGAGGTCCGCGGTGCGCACCGTGTCCACTTTGAGGCGCGACGTGGCCACGCTGGTCAGCCGCACGCCGGCCCGCAGGATGATGCCGGTCAGCCCCATCCCGCCCGCCGTGGCCCAGAACAGCGCGGGCGCGCCCTCCGGCGTGACCCGGTGCTCCGAGCCGTCCGGCAGCAGCAGGTCGAACCAGGGCACATGCCCGGCGAAGCTGCCGGCCCGGTGATGGTTCTTGCCGTGCACGTCGGCCGCGATCGCCCCGCCCACCGTCACCTGCCGGGTGCCCGGGGTCACTGGCACGAACCAGCCGGCCGGCAGCCCGGCCACCATCAGCTGTTCCAGGCTGACCCCGGCCTCGCAGACCGCCAGCCCGGTACCCGCGTCCAGGCTCAGTATCCGGTTCATCGCGACGGTGCCGATGACCAGGCCACCGCCGTTCTGCGCGGCATTGTTGTAGCTGCGGCCCAGGCCGCGGGCGATCGCGCCGCGGCCCGCGGCCGGCACCGACGCGAGCAGCGCCGCGATCTGGCTGGGGTCGGCCGGCTCGGCCAGCTGCGCGGTCGAGGGGGCGATCCGCCCCCACCCGGTGAGCCGGGCGCTGCGCGCCGCTGGCGTGCCTGGCTGGGCCACCCGGTCGGCCATCCTGGTCATCCCCTCTCCGCGGCGGTCCCGGCCACCGCAGCATCATGCCCGCTCCCGGGCCGCGGTGCGCCCGCTACGGCGTCACCAGCGGCAGCGGGGCGCGGACGGCCGCGGCCACGCCGTCGCTGGCCGCCGCGGCGGCGCGCCGCTCCGCGGACGGCCGCCCATAGGTCGTGGTGCGCTGCCGCAGTGGCCGCTCCAGCGGGGCGACGATGGCCTGGAACTGGCTGATCGTCTTGTACGAGCCGTGCTGAGACCCAGCCATCCGGCTGATCGTCTCCTCCATCAGCGTGCCGCCCAGGTCGTTGACCCCGCCCTGTAGCACCTCCCGGCACAGCTCGTCGCCCAGCTTGACCCAGGAGCACTGGATCGAGCTGATCGCGCCGTGCAGCATGATCCGGGACAGCGCGTGCACGGCCCGGTTCTCCCGCCGGGTCGGCCCGGGGCGGGCCAGGCCGGCCAGGTAGATCGGCGCGCTCGCGTGCACGAACGGGAGCAGCACGAACTCGGTGAAGCCGCCGGTCCGCTCCTGGATGCCGCGGATGACCCGCAAGTGGCCGACCCAGTGCGCCGGGGTGTCCACGTGCCCGTACATCATCGTGGCGGACGTCGGGATGCCCAGCTCGTGCGCGGTCGTGATGACCTCGGTCCAGGCCGCGGCCGGGAGCTTGCCCCTGGTCAGCACCCAGCGCACGTCGTCGTCCAGGATCTCGGCCGCGGTCCCGGGCAGCGACCCGACGCCGGCCTCCCGGGCCCGGATCAGCCAGTCACGAACCGGCAGCCCGGTGCGGGACGCCCCGTTCACCACCTCCATCGGCGAGAACGCGTGCACGTGCAGGTCCGGGCAGCGCCGCTTGACCTCGGCCGCGATGTCGAAGTAGGCCGTGCCGGGCAGGTCGGGGTGGATGCCGCCCTGCATGCACACCTCGGTGGCACCCGCCGCCCAGGCATCCGCCGCCCGGCCGCCGATCTGCTCCAGGGACAGCGTGTAGGCGTCCGCGTCGGTCCGGCGCTGGGCGAACGCGCAGAACCGGCAGCCCGTGTAGCACACGTTGGTGAAGTTGATGTTCCGGGTTACCACGTAGCTGACCTCGTCGCCCACCGCGTCCCGGCGCAGCCCGTCGGCCAGCGCGGCCAGCGCGCCGAGTTCGGCGCCGTCGGCGTCCAGCAGGGCCAGCGCCTCGGCGTCGGAGATCCCGGCCGGATTCCGTTCCGCACTGCGCAGCGCCCCGGCCACTTCGTGTCTCAGGCGCGTGGGGGCTGGCCGGGCGGCGGGGGCGATCCGGGTCGCCACCTCGGCCCAGTCGCCGTACACCTCGGAGAAGTCGGCCCGCCGGTCGGCGGTCCGGCCGGCCGTGTCGATGGTCACGTGCAGGTCGGTCCGGCCCGCCGCCCCGCCCCAGCCGCCGTCGGGCTCCTGCCAGGGACGGCCGGCCGGCGCCGCGTCCTCCCGGGCCAGCCCGGTGCCCGGGTCGGCCAGCGCGGCCACATGAGCGGCCAGCCTCGGGTCGAGCCACGGCTCCCGCTGGTAACCCGGGTAGATGGTCAGCCGCTCGCGCAGCGTGAGCCCGGCCGCCGCGGTCCGCCCGGCCAGTTCGCCGATCTGCGGCCAGGGCTGCTCCGGGTTGACGTGGTCCGGGGTGAGCGGGGACACGCCGCCCCAGTCGTCGATACCGGCCGCCAGGATCAGCCCGTACTCCGCGCCGATCAGGTTGGGCGGGGCCTGGATCCGCATCAACGGCCCGAGCACCAGCCGGGCCACCGCGATGGTGGCGGCCAGGTCGTCCAGGCCGGCGTCCGGCACCGAGCGCATCCTGGTGTCCGGCTTGGCCCGGAAGTTCTGCACGATCACTTCCTGGATGCCGCCGTACTCCCGGGCCACCTGGCGGATGGCGAAGATCGATTCGGCCCGCTCGGCCCGGGTCTCCCCGATGCCGATCAGGATCCCGGTGGTGAACGGCACGCTGGACCGGCCCGCATCCTCCAGCACCCGGAGCCGGACCGCGGGATCCTTGTCCGGGCTGCCGAAGTGCGGGCCGCCCCGCTCGGTGAACAGCCGGCCCGCGGTCGTCTCCAGCATCATCCCCATGGACGGCGCGACCGGCTTGAGCCGCTGGAAGTCCTGCCAGCTGAGCACGCCCGGGTTGAGGTGCGGCAGCAGCCCGGTCTCCTCCAGCACCCGGATGGCCATGGCCCGGACGTAGGACAGCGTGTCGTCGTAACCGTGCGCGTCCAGCCAGTCCCGGGCCTGCGGCCAGCGCGCCTCGGGCCGGTCGCCCAGCGTGAACAGCGCCTCCTTGCAGCCCAGCGCGGCCCCGTCGGCGGCGATCTTCAGCACCTCGTCCGGGGACAGGTACGGGCTGCCCAGCCGGCCCGGCACGGTGACGAACGTGCAGTACGCGCAGCGGTCCCGGCACAGCCGGGTGAGCGGGATGAACACCTTGCGCGAGTAGCTGATGGTCCCGGGCCGCCCGGCGGCGGCCAGCCCGGCGTCGCGGACCCGGGCCGCGTACCGCATCAGCTCGGTGAGCTGCTCACCGCGGGCGTGCAGCAGGATGGCCGCCTCAGCCGGATCGAGCGATTTCCCGTCCCGGGCCCGGGCCAGCACCCGGCGCAGTGCTGTTCCGGCGGGGCGGCCCCCCGGAACCCCGCGACCGCCGCTCCGCGCCGAGGCCAGCCGTGCGGGCTGGGCTGGCAGCGAGGCGGGCCGCGGGCGTCGCGAGGCGGGAGTGTCGGCGCTCATCCCCCCACCCTAGGTCGGGGGGCCTGGTTCAGAACGACCGGTAGTCGCGGACCGGCATCCGCGGCCCGCGGCGCGGTGGGGCCAGCCCGCTCAGCTCGACCAGCCGGGCCGCCCGGTGCCGGTGCCCCGGGTATGCGGCGAGCAGCTCGAGCATGCCGGCGTCGTCCACCACCCGGCCGGCCAGCGCCCAGCCGACCCAGGCGGCCAGGTGGTAGTCACCGACCGACACCGCGTCCGCGTCGCCGCAGGCCCGCTGGCGCACCTCGGCGGAGGTCCACGGGCCGATCCCGGGCAGCGCGCGGAGCCGCCGGTCGGCGTCCGCGGAGCTCATCGCGACGATCTCCTCCAGCCGCCCGGCCACCTCGGCGGCGCCGATGATGGTGCGGGCCCGCACTCCCTCCACCCCGGCCCGGTGCCATTCCCAGGACGGGATCCGCCGCCAGGCCGCCGCGGACGGCGGCACGCGCATGCCCGCCGGGGCCGGCCCGGGGGCCGGCCCGCCGAACCGCAGCAGCAGGTACCGCCAGGCCCGGCGGGCCTCGGCGCCGACCACCTTCTGCTCCAGCACCGCGGGCACCAGGGCCTCCAGCACCCGGCCGGTCCGGCCGACCCGGACGCCCTGGAACCGGGTGGACAGCTCGCGGAGCACCGGGTGGCCCGGGTCGAAACCGGCCCGGTCGTCCTCCGCACCCAGCGCGGCGGGCAGCGAGGCCAGCAGCCAGGACGCCCCCGGCCCCCACGCCCAGGCCTGGATCACCTGGCCCGCCGCGCCCTCGCGGCGGCCGGGGTTATCCGGGGGGTCGCCCCCCTGGATAAGCACCGTGCCGGGGCCGTCTGGGGTCAGCGAGGTGCGCCAGATGCCGCCGTCGGCATCGACCCGGTAGGCCGGGTCGCTCCGGCCGCGCGCGTGCACACCCAGTGTCCGCGGCAGGTCCAGCGTGAAGGGCACCGGCCACTGGCCGGCCGCGCCGGGCTCAGCGGCACCGGCCACCCGCGGGCGTTCGGTGCCGGGGGCCCGCGCCGGGGGCCCGGCCTGCCCGGCGCTCACACGTCCGTGGAGAAGCGGACGCATGTGGGGCCCAGGTCCGCACCGGGCCAGACCCGCAGGCCGGCGCGCAGCTCGTTTCCGGGGCCGATGCGCGCGGCATCCCCGATCACCACGCCGTCCAGCACCACCCCGTCGCCGATCCGCGCGCCCCGGCCGACCACGCTGCCGGCCACCCGGGCGCCCGCGCCGATACTGGCCCCGTCGAACAGCACACTGGCACCGACGTCCGCGTTCGCGGCCACCCGGGCGCCTGCGCCGACCGCCGTGCCGCCATGCAGCCGGGCGGCCGGGTGCACCTCCGCGCCGTCCAGCACCAGCGACTCGCCGGGCGCGCCCCGGCCGGCCGGCACGGCGGTGGACGCCAGCCGTCCCCGGACCAGGTCGCAGGAGCCCTGGACGAACGCTTCGGGGGTGCCCACGTCGAGCCAGTACGCGGACTCCGGGTAGCCCATGACGACCGCGCCCGCACTGATCAGCCCCGGGAACGTCGCCCGCTCCACCGAGATCACCTGGCCCGCGGGGATCCCGTCGATGACCGACCGGCGGAACACGTAACAGCCCGCGTTGACCCGGTTCGTCACCGGGTCCGGGGTCTTCTCCAGGAACGCCGTGACCTGCCCGCTGCCATCGGTCGGCACGCAGCCGAACCGGGCCGGGTCAGGCACCTCGACCAGGTGCAGGGTGACCGCGGCGTCGCTCTTACGGTGCAGGTCGATCTGGGCCGGGAGGTCGTGCCCGGACAGCACGTCCCCGTTCAGCACCACGACCGGCGCGTCCGGGCCGCTGCGCAGCCCGGCTGAGGCATTGCGGATGGCCCCGCCCGTGCCCAGCGGTTCAGCCTCCTGCACATACGAGATCTCCAGGCCAAACGCCCGCCCGTCGCCGAAGTACTCGGTGAACATCTCGGCCCGGTACGCGGTAGCGAGCACGATGTGCGTGACGCCGCAGGCCGCGGCCTTGGCGAACTGGTGGGCCAGGAACGGGACGCCGGCCGTGGGCAGCAGGGGCTTGGGCGTGCCGATGGTGAGCGGCCGGAGCCGGGTGCCCTGCCCGCCGACCAGCAGGATGGCTTCGAGTGGCTCGCGGTCCGCTGGGTGAGCTGACATGGACAGCGAGATTACTCTCCGAGCTGCGCTGCAGCACGCTGGTAGGACGCCATGTGTGCCTCGGCCGAGGCGGTCCAGCTGAACTCCTGCGACCGGGCGTGCCCAGCCTCGCCCAGCGCCTCGCGGCGGGCCGGGTCGGCCAGCAGCCCGCGCAGCGCGGCCTCGATGTCCGCGGCGTCCGGCTCGGTGTAGGCGACGGCGTCCCCGCCCACCTCGGGCAGCGACGTGCGGTGCGTGGTGAGCACCGGCGCGCCGCAGGCCATCGCCTCCAGCACCGGCAGGCCGAAGCCCTCGCCGCGGCTCGGGAACGCCACCACCAGGGCGCCGCCGAGGAACCCAGGCAGGTCGGTGAAGCGCAGGTAGCCGGGACGGACCAGGCGCAGGTGGGCGGGCACCGCGGCCACCGCCTCGTCCACTTCCTCGCTCCACCCGCTGCCGCCGGCCAGGACCAGCGCGGGCGGGTCGGTCAGGTCGGTCACCGCGGCCGCCCAGCCGGTGATCAGCGCGGGCACGTTCTTCCGCGGTTCCAGGCCGCCCAGGTAGGCCACGTAGGGCCGGCCGTGCAGGCCGAGCCGGTCGGACACCTGGCGGGTCCGCTCCGGGCTGGGCCGGTGGAACACGGTGTGGTCCACGCCGTGGTAGGCGACGTCGATCCGGGTCGGGTCGGCGCCGACCACCCGGACCAGCTCGTCCCGGGTCGCCTTGGACGGGACGATCAGCCGGGTGGCCCGCCGGGCCGCGGTCCGGATGGCCGACTTGAAGAACGTGGCCGTGACCGCGTTGTGCGCGTCCGGTTCGGTGAAGTAGGTCAGGTCGTGGATGGTGGCCACCACCGGCACGCCCGGGCGCAGTGGCATCGTGTAGTGCGGGGCGTGCAGCACGTCCGCGTTGACCTGCTGGGCTACCAGCGGCAGGCCGGTCTGCTCCCAGGCCAGCCGGGCGGGGCGGTGCGCGATCGCGGTCGGCCCGGCCACCACGATGGCGTCGGGGATGAGCCTGCCGTAACGCTCCTCGTCGGCTCGCTGGCACGCTACGGCGAGGTCGGCCCCGATAGCCGCGAGCGCGACGATCAGGCCGTCCACGTAACGGCCCAGCGCGCCCCGGTCGGCCGGCACAGTGGTGGCGTCAACCAGCACCCGAGGTGCCACGAGCAGTCTGTCTCCTTCCCCCCGCCTGCGGGCCCAGGGTGCCAGGTAACTGGCAAGTCAGCAATGATGATTGTCCCGTCACGACCGAGCGTACGCCCTCCGTCGACCTGCCGGTGAGCATCGCCGCCGATGTTCCGCGGCGGCCGTGCCGCGCCGGCCGGCGCGGCTGGACCACTATGGTCTAGACCAGATTAGCCGCCCGCGGCCGGGGCCGCGACTGGCCCGGCACCGGGTGGCTACGGGGACGCGGACGGCGACGGGCTGGCGCCGTGCGACGCCGCCGGGCGCGGCGAGGCGGCCTGCTGGGCCTGGTCGAGCGCGGCCTTCATCCGCGCGATGTCCTTCGCGTAGCCGGTCAGGTCGCCCTGTTTGAGGGCCGCTTCCGCCTTCGCGTAGTCCGACTCGGCCTGGGCCAGGTCGCCGCGGACCGCGGTGCTGACCGAGCCCTGGCCGGTGCCGCCGCTGCCCGGGCCGGCCCCGGACCCGCTGCCGCCGGAGGAGCCGGACCCGCCGAGCCCCGGGATCACCTGGCTCAGCGCGTTCTGCAGCGTCGGGCCGAACCCGACGTTGCCGTCGAACGAGACCATCACCCGCTGCAGCACCGGGTAGGAGCCGGAGCTGCTGGCGCCGCCGCTCGTGTTGGCCGCCCGGATGTAAATGGGTTCCTCGTAGATCAGCCCGCCCGCCACCGGCAGCGTGATCAGGTTGCCCAGGATCACCGTGGAGCCCTCCTGCCGGTACAGCGCCAGCTGCCGGGACACGGCGGCGTTCGACTCGAACGTGCCCTGCACCTGCTGCGGGCCGAGGATGGCGGTGTCCTGCGGTAGCTGCAGGACCCGGATCCGGCCGTAGTCCGGGGACGCCGGGTTGCTGTCCACCGCCAGGTAGGCGGCCATGTTCTGGCGGCCGCGCTGGACCAGCGAGGAGGTCAGCGAGAACCCGGTCGGCGCGCCCGGCATGGTCATCGTCTGGTAGTACGGCGGCTGGCTGACCGACTGTGCGGTGCCCGGCTCGTCCGGCACGGCCCAGAAGTTCTGCCCGCCGTAGAAGGCCTGCGCCTGCAGCACGTGGTACTGCGCGAGCACCTGGCGCTGCACCTCGAGCAGGTCCGGCGGGTAGCGCAGGTGCGGCATCAGGTAGCCCGGGATGTCCCGCTTCGGCTGGATGACACCGGGGAACGCCCGCATCCAGGTCCGCAGCACCGGGTCCTGCGGGTCCCAGGCATACAGCCTGACCGCGCCGGTGTACGCGTTCACCACGGCCTTGACCGAGTTGCGGATGTAGTTGACCTGGCCGACCTGCTGCCCGGCCACCGAGCCGCCCGGCGCGTCGCTGGTCGCGGTGGCCTGGGCCAGGCTGAGCCGCTGCGAGTAGGGGTACAGGTCGGTGGTGGTGTACCCGTCCACCACCCACCAGATCTGCCCGTCCGCCACCACCGGGTACGTCTCGCCGTCCAGGGTGAGGAACGGCGCGACCTTGGCTACCCGGGCCAGCGGCTGCCGGTCGTAGAGGATCTTCGAGTCGCCGTTGATCGCGCCGGACAGCAGGATGTTCATCTCGCGGAACTTGACCGCGTAGAGCAGCCGGTTCAGCGGGGACCCGATGTCCACCCCGCCGCCGCCGCGGTAGGTGTTGTTCTGCTGGCCGCCGGCCGACGGGTAGTCGAGCTCCTCCTGGCGTGCGCCGGACGGGCCCCCGACGATCGCGTAAGTGTTCTCCTGCTGGCCGAAGTACACCCGGGGCTGGCGCAGCCCGAGCACGCCGGTGGGCGGGATCTGGCTCTCCACGAACGACGGGTTGCCGTTGTCCTGCACGCTGTTGGCGGTGGCCGCGACCACCCCGAAGCCGTGCGTGTAGACCAGGTGGGTGTTGATCCAGTTGCCCTGGCCGGGCGGCGGGCCGCCCATGCCGCGGACCGCGATCACCGTGTCCCGGGGCAGCACGGCGCCGGGCAGCCGGTAGCGGTCCATGGCCAGCTGGCCAGGGAACTGGTAGTAGCTCTTGACCTGCTGCAGCTGCTGGAACGTCGGCGACACGATGTCCGGGTCGAGCAGCCGCATCCCCTGCAGCCCGCTGACCTGGCTGGCCAGCGAGGACGACGACGTGGTGGCGATGGCCGGGTAGCCGCGCACGCTGACCTTGGCGGCGGTGATCCCGTACGCCTGCCGGGTGCTGTCGATCTCCCGCTGGATGTACGGGGTCTCCTTGGCCAGCTCGTTCGGCTTGACCACGAACTGCTGGATGATGGCCGGGTAGAGCCCGCCGATCAGGATCGCGGACAGCACCAGCAGGCCGAACCCGACCGCGGGCAGCATGGCGCTGCGCCGGGCCGCGCCCGCGAAGAACAGCAGCGCGCACAAGATGGCGATGACCGCGAGCACGGTCTTAGCCGGCAGTACCGCGTTCACGTCGGTGTAGGACGCCCCGGTGGTCACCGCGCCGCGCTGGGAGAAGTCGATCCCGTACCGGTCGAACCAGTAGGCGACGGCCTTGAGCAGGACGAAGATGCCGAACAGGACGAACAGGTGGGCCTGGGTGGCCACCGTGACCCGGGGATGCCGGCCCTGCATGCGCAGCCCGCCGTACAGGTAGTGCACCAGTGCGGCCAGCAGCAGCGACAGCAGCACGGCCCAGAACAGGTAGCTGAGCACCAGCCGGATGAACGGGTAGGTGAACACGAAGAACGACAGGTCCAGGTGGAACTGGGGGTCCCGGACCCGGAACGGGACCTGGTTGGCGAACAGCAGCCAGGTCCGCCACGCGCCGGCCGCGGTGATACCGGAGATCACCCCGATCACGGCCAGCGCCGTGCCGAGCAGCAGCCGCCGGTGCGGGTCGATGGCCAGCCGGTAGCTGTCCCCGCCCGCGCCGGCCGTGCCGGGCGCGGGGACCGGCCGGTAGATCGGCCGCAGCCGGTAGGCCAGCACCGCGTTGGCCCCGGTGACCACGGCCATGAACAGCCCGGCCACGAAGAACATGGCCCATCTGGTGCCGTAGGTGGTGCCGAACACCGATGTGTAGTGCACCGCGCTGAACCACAGCCAGTCGGTCCAGATGCCGGCCACGATGGCGATCAGCACGATGACGCCGATCAGCCCGGCGATTACGGGCAGGATCAGCCGCGGCCAGCGGATCACGGCGAGCGCCGGGCGGCCAGGCGGCCTGGCCGGTCGGGGTGGCCGGAAGCTCACGCAGTCCCCCTCACGTTTGCGCCGCGCGGTCAGCAGCCAGGAACACTGCGGCCGGCCCTGATCGCGGCGAGGTCGTTCAGCGCCTGGCGCAGCGTGGCTACCCTGGCCAGGTGCAGCCCGGCGGGCACCGCCCCCGACGTGTCCGGGCAGTTGGCCGCCGGGGTCAGGAACCAGGTCGCCCCGGCGGCCCGCGCCCCGGCCATCTTCTGCTGGATGCCGCCGATGGGCGAGACCGCGCCGTTGGCCGAGATCTCACCGGTGCCCGCGATGAACTTCCCGCCGGTCAGCCCGTCCGGGGTCAGCTTGTCCACGATGCCCAGGGCGAACATCATCCCGGCGCTCGGGCCGCCGATGTTGCCCACCTTGATCTTGATCGTGAACGGGAAGTGGTAGCTCTCCGCGAGATAGACCCCGATCACCGAATGCCCCTGCACGTCCGCGGTCTTCACCGTGACGTGCCGGGTCTGGCCGTGGCGCAGCACGGTCAGCGTGACCGGGGTATCCGGGCCGTGCTGGCGGATCAGCGTGCCGGTGTCGTGGCGGCAGCCGACCGGGGTGCCGTCCACGGCCGTGATGACGTCCCCGGCGTGCAGCACGCCCGCGGCGGGCAGGCCCTTCTCGGTCTGGGTGACCGTGTCCACGAACGTGAACGGGATGCCCAGGGTGCACAGCGCGGCCGCCTCGGCGGTCTGCTGTGAGCTGACCATCTCCTCGGTGTCCTGCTGCACCACCTGCCGCGCGGACTGCCCGGACGGGAACAGTTCCTGCTCCGGGACGACCGCGTCGTGCGGGGTCAGCCAGGCACGCAGCGCGGTGAACACATTGAAGCCGTCGCCCGGGCCGCCCACGAAGGACACGGTGACCAGGTTGAGGTGCCCGCTGGTCGGATAGGTACGGCGCCCGCTGATGGCGATCAGCGGGCCGCTGGACGTCGTGCCCAGCGTGTTCAGCGTCGGGCCCGGGCTGAGGATCACGTACGGCACCGGTAGCAGGGCGGCGACCAGGGCCGCCGCCACCACCCCGACGCCGGCGACCAGCAGCGTGATGGTGCGGCGGGACATGGCGCGAAGACTACGCACTGTTCACCCATTCGCTCTCGCCGTCGCCGAAGACCTGGTGCTTCCAGACCGGGACGCCCTGCTTGATCTCGTCGATCAGGGCCCGGCAGGCGTCGAACGCATCGGCGCGGTGCGGGCTGGACACCGCCACCACCACGGCGAGGTCACCGATCTGCAGGTCGCCGGTCCGGTGCACCACAGCGATCGCGGTCACCGGGTGGTCCGCGGCCACCTTCTCGCACACCTGGTGCAGCTGCGCGGCCGCCGACGGGTGCGCGCTGTAGGACAGCTGCCGCACGTCGCGGCCCCCGTCATGGTTGCGCACCGTGCCGGTGAACAAGACGATCCCGCCCGCCACGGGATCGGCCACGGCATCCAGCACCTCGTCCACGGACAGCCGGGCGTCGCGCACCTCGGCCAGCCTGATCGCAGTCACGGAGCCAAGGTAGCGCCTGAACCTGGAAGCCAGGACCGGGTGCCGCCGTTCCTGGCGCTAGCTGCCGCGCTTGCGGCGCCGGGCGGCCCGCACGATAGCCGCGGTCCCGATGACCGCCACCGTCGCGCCCGCGGCGGTGATCGTCGCCTCCTTCCGGGCCAGCCGTCGGCCCGCCACCGCGTGATGCCCGGCCCGCTGCTTGAGCAGCACCCCGAACGCGGTCGCGTTGTCGTAGGAGGGGCGCCAGCCCACCGCCCGCAGCGCCTGGCAGTCCACCACCCACGGGTACACCACGTAGCGCAGGTCCGAGACGGGCGCCGGGGTGACGCCGATCCGGTGCAGCCGCTGCACGGTGCCGAACGTCAGCCCGGCGGGCAGCTCGACCCGGCGCAGCCCGCTGAGTTCCTCCACCTCGTCCTGTTCCAGCCAGCCGTCACAGCCCACCGCGAACACGCCCGAGATCCGGCCGGTCACGGCCAGCTCGAGCGCGGATACCAGGTCCTCGAGGTGGCAGAACTGCCAGCGCGGCGCGCAGCCTTTCACGGTGAGCAGCCGCGGTGACTCGAAATGCCGGGTCACCAGGGTGTCCACTCCCTCACCGACCAGCGCGGCAGGCCGGACCACGGTGATGGCCATACCCGGGTGCGACCGGGGCGAGCGCCGCGCCAGGTGCTCGATCTCCAGCAGGTCACCGGCCACGCTGCCGTCATGGTCCACGCCCAGCGGCGCGTCCTCGGGCAGCGGCACCGGGTTGTCCGGGTCGGCCCCGTACACCATGGCGCTGGTGACCAGGATCACCCGCCCCACCCGGCCGGCCGCGGCCGCGGTGAGCACGGTTTGCGCGGCGCGCACGTTGAACGCCCGGCGGGCCCGGTGGTCGGTGTCCGCCGACGTGTCGATGTCGGTGTGCACCAGCACGTCCACACCGGTCAGCCGGCCAGCCAGCGCCGGGTCACGGACGTCGGCCAGCCGCCAGGTCACGCCCACGACATCGCCGCGGTGGTCATCGATGGCGATCACCCGGCGGGCCGCGGGCGAGGCGGCCAGCCGCAGGGCCAGGGCGTGGCCCAGCCCGCGGGCCGCGCCGGTGATGGCCACTACCGGGCCCCGCCCGGACGCGGGCCTGGGTGCTGGCCGGGCGGCGGGCGCTGGCCGGGCGGGCGCTGGCCGGGCGGCGGGCCCCGGGTCAGCCTGACTGGCCCGGCTGGCGGGCGGCGGGCCGCCGTCACCAGCCCGGTTACCGCGGCCGGTACCCGGCCCTGGCTCGGTGCGCTGCCGGCGAACCTGGGCCTGTGCAGTGCTCAACGTGTGCCGCTCCCGGGATAACGTGGCGGATGTGACCCTTCCATCCTGCCTGAGAGGTCGCGGAGATGGCTGATCCTCCCTTCGGCTTTGGCCTGCCTGGCGGTTCCGGGCGTTCCGGTGGCCAGGGCGGTTCCGGTGGTTCCGGTGGTTCCGGCGGCCCGGGTGGTTCCGGGCCGGCGCCCGGTGAGGGCAACCCGTTCGGTGACCCGCAGCAGTTCGCCGACGCGCTGCGCCAGTTCGCCGACCTGATGTCCTGGCAGGGCGGCCCGGTCAACTGGGACCTGGCCAAGAACGTGGCCCGGCACACGGTGGCCGCCGAGGGCGATCCCAGCGTGCTGGACGCCGACCGGCAGAAGGTCGTCGAGGCGATCCGGCTGGCTGATCTGTGGCTGGACGAGGTGACTGCCTTCCCCAGCGGGGTGCGCACCGCGGCGGCGTGGAGCCGCTCGGAATGGGTCGAGGCCACGCTGCCGGTCTGGTCCAAGCTGTGCGACCCGATCGCCGACAAGGCGGTCGACGCCATGGGCGGCATGCTCACCATGGACCCCGGCGCGGAGGGTGAGCTGCCCGGCGAGCTGAACCAGGCGCTGCAGGCGGTGACCGGCGGCATGGGCGGCCTGGCCGGGCTGGGTGGCCTGGGCGCGATGATGCGCCGGATCGGCGGCATGATGGTCGGCGGCCAGACCGGCGCCGCGGTCGGCGCGCTGGCCCGGGAGGTGGTCAGCTCCACCGACGTGGGCCTGCCGCTCGGCCCGGAGGGCGTGGCCGCGCTGCTCCCGTCCGGGGTGGCCGACTTCAGCGAGGGCCTGTCGGTGGGCCCGGATGAGATCCGCATCTTCCTGGCCCTGCGCGAGACCGCCCACCACCGGTTGTTCGCCCACGTGCCCTGGCTCCGCTCCCGGCTGCTGGCCGCGGTGGAGGACTACGCCCGCGGCATCACCGTGGACACTTCGGCGCTGCGTGACGCCATGCCGCAGATCGACCCGTCCAACCCGGAGGCGCTGCGCGACGCGCTGGCCGACGCCTCGCTGTTCCAGCCCGAGGACACCCCGCAGCAGAAGGCCGCCCTGGCCCGGCTGGAAACACTGCTGGCGCTGGTCGAGGGCTGGGTGGCCACGGTAGTCAGCGCGGCCGCCACCGGGCGGCTGCCGCAGGCAGGTGCGCTGGCCGAGGCGATCAGGCGGCGGCGCGCCACCGGCGGGCCGGCCGAGCAGACATTCGCCACCCTGGTCGGGCTGGAACTGCGGCCCCGGCGGCTGCGCGAGGCCGCGGCGCTCTGGCAGCAGCTCACCGAGGTGCGCGGGATCGCGGACCGCGACGCCGTGTGGTCGCATCCCGACCTGCTGCCGACGGCCGGGGACCTGGATGACCCGGCCGGCTTCGTCACCGGCCGCCCGGAACTCGACATGTCCAGCCTGGACGAGGAGATCGAGGCGGTCGAGGCGGACGCCGACGCGGCCAAGCCGGATGAGAACCGCCCTGGCCCGGAGCCGGGCCCGGACCAGCCGGGGCAAGACGGCCCGGACGACAGCGGCCCGGGCTCCGCGCACTGACCCGGAATTGCGTGTTATCCACAGCAGTGCGGGGAGCAGGGCCAGTTCGGGGCGGTGAGCTGGTGGGCAGGCCGGGAATTCCCGTCTTGCCCGCGCTGCCCGCAATGGCTGTGCGTGGCCGGCCCAGGAACTCCACACCGTTTTCCACAGGCCGTTGTGGTGGCCGCCCGCTGACCGGGAATGTCGGCCCGCAGTGGCACCATCACCACATGAGGCCAGCGATCAAGCCCGGGCTGCAGGTGGTCTGGCGGGACCGGGACACGCTGCAGATCGGCATCGACCCGAGACGGGCCGTCGCGCTCACCGGGATGCGACGGCGGGCGGCGCTGATCGGGCTGCTGGACGGGAGCCGCGAACACGGGCAGGTGCTGGCTGCGGCCGAGGAACTCGGCATCCCGGCCGCCGCGGCCGACCGGGTGATCGGCCTGCTGGCCGCGGCCGGCGCGCTCCAGGACTTCCCGGCCGCCGAGCTGCGGGCGCTGCCGGACGGCCCACGGGCCCGGCTGGCCGGCGAACTGGCCACGGTGTCGCTGGCCCACGGCCATGCCGACGGCGGCGCCCGGGTGCTGGCCCGCCGGCAGGCCGCGACGGTCCGGGTGTACGGCGCGGGCCCGGTCGGGTCGGAGATCGCCGGCCTGCTGGCCGCGTCCGGGGTGGGCCGGGTGGCCTGCACCGGGCCGGTCGGCCAGCCCGCGGCCCGGGCCGGTGTCCCCGGCCGCCCACCGTGGGCCCGGCGGCGCGCCGGCACCTCCCGCAGCCGCACCCCGCGCGGTGCCGCGGCGGCCAGCGGCCCGCCGGCCGGCACCGCCCCGCCCCCGGGTGCCGCCCGGCGCAGCCGGTCTGGGCCGGCCCAGCCGCCCGACCTGGCCGTGCTGGCCGACGGCTACCCACCTGAGTTACCCGCACGCCTGGTGGCCGGCGGGGTGGTGCACCTGGCCGCGTCGGCCCGGGAGGCGATCGGCGTGGTCGGCCCGCTGGTGCTGCCGGGCGAGTCCGCGTGCCTGGGCTGCGTGGAGCTGGCCCGGGCGGACCGTGATCCAGCGTGGCCGTTCATCCTGGCCCAGCTGGCCGGGCCGGCCGCGCACCCGGCGGCGTGCGCGGTTACGCTAGCCACGGCGGTCGCCGCCCAGGCGGTCAGCCAGGTGCTTGGCTGCCTCGACCTGGCCCGCCCGCCCGACGCTGTGCTCAACGGCACGCTGGAGCTGGTGTCGCCGGCCTGGCAGTGGCGGCGGCGTAGCTGGCCGCGACATGGGCAGTGCCCCTGTAGCAACCGATTGCCGACGTGCCGGAGAATATAAGCGTGAGCGATCTTCCTCGACGTCCCGTGACCCGGACCGCGAAACTAGCCAGCCTGCCGGCTGGCCTGGTGGGCCGCACCGCCCTCGGGCTGGGCAAGCGCATCGCCGGCCGGTCCGCCGAGATGGTGGCCGCGGAGATCCAGCAGCGCACGGCGGAGCAGATCTTCCGGGTGCTGGGCGAGCTCAAGGGCGGCGCCATGAAGCTCGGCCAGGCGCTGTCCATCTTCGAGGCCGCGCTGCCGCCGGAGATCGCCGGGCCGTACCGGGCTACGCTGACCCGGCTGCAGGAGGCCGCGCCGCCGCTGCCGGCCCAGACCGTGCGCGAGGTGCTGGCCGGGGACCTCGGACCGGGCTGGCGGGACACGTTCCGCGAGTTCGACGACCGGCCCCGGGCAGCCGCCTCGATCGGGCAGGTGCACCGCGCGGTCTGGCAAGACGGCCGCCAGGTGGCGGTCAAGATCCAGTATCCCGGGGCCGGCCAGGCCCTGCTCAGCGACTTCAACCAGCTCAGCCGGGCCGGCCGGCTGTTCGGCGTCCTGATGCCCGGGCTCGAGGTCAAGCCGCTGCTCGACGAGCTGCGGGCCCGGATCGCCGAGGAGATCGACTACCGGCTGGAGGCCAGCTCACAGCAGGCCTTCGCCACCGCCTACGCCGGCGACCCGGACATCTACGTGCCGCCCGTCGTCCTGGCCACCGACCACGTGCTCATCACCGAATGGCTGGACGGCACACCGCTGTCCCAGATCATCGACTCGGGCACCCAGGAGAAACGCAACCGGGCCGGGATACTGTTCGCCCGGTTCCTGTTCTCCGGCCCGGCTCGCGCCGGGCTGCTGCATGCTGACCCGCATCCAGGCAATTTCCGGGTACTGGCCGACGGCCGGCTGGGCGTGCTCGACTTCGGCGCGGTGGACCGGCTGCCCGGTGGCCTGCCCCCGTTCATCGGCAAGCTGCTGCGCATCATCCACGAGGACGGCGACATCCGCGAGGCCGAGGACGAACTCCGCGAGCAGGGTTTCGTCCGCCCCGGCATCGACGTCGACCTGGACGCGCTGTACGCGTTCCTGGCCCCGCTGGCCGAGCCGTCCCGGCGGGAAACGTTCAGGTTCAGCCGGGAATGGCTGCGCTCGGAAGCGGTCCGGGTCACCGACCCGCGCTCGTCCAGCCTTGGCCGGCGGCTCAACCTGCCACCGTCCTACGTACTCATCCACCGGGTGTCCACCGAAGGCATCGGCGTGCTGTGCCAGCTCGGGTCGGAGGGGCCGTTCCGCGCCGAGATGGTCCGCTGGATGCCCGGCTACGCGGCCAACGGGACCAGGCTGCCCGCCACCGGCGGGCCGCACCCGGACCTGGCTGCCGCGCGGGACATCCTGGACGCCGGCCCGGGCGACCAGGATCCGCGGGATCCGCAGTCCAGCCCGGGTGACCTGGCCCCCCGCTGAGGCCGGCCCGGACAGCACGCGGGGGCGGCCGGTACCGGCCGCCCCCGCTCCCCCGTCCGCGGGTCAGGACATCTGCCCCGCACCGCGCAGCCGCCGCGCGGCGGAGCGCGCCCGCTCCAGCCTGCGGGTGGCCCGCTCTACCCGGCGGGCTGACCGGCGCAGTGCCCGGGCATGGGCGACCTGGCCATCACGGCGGGCCTGGGCCAGCAGTTCGCGGTGCCGCGTTGCTGGATAGTTGGCTGAGTACATCTCACTCCACCGCCCGTCTTCGCTGACTGATTCACTGGCTGGCGGCCAGGTCAGGCCGCCACGTCGGCCTTGCGCGGGCGCCCGCGCGGCCTTTTCCGCGGCACGATCTGGCCGCGCAGGAAAAGCTCGCCGCCCCACACGCCCCAGGGCTCCCGGCGCTCCATGGCCCCGGCCAGGCAGGCCAGCCTGGCGGCGCAGCCGATGCAGAGCGCCTTGGCCGTCTCCACATCCTGCGGAGACTCGGCGAAGAACAGCTCCGGATCGTCGGTGCAGGGCAGCTCCGCGCTGCGCGCCGCTGGCACCACAGTGGGCGTCACCGCGGCCGGCTGCACGCTCCGCGGCTGGCCTGCCCGCACCGGTTCTGGTGCCGGGACTGCCTCGAACCCCGCCGTGCCCGCTGCTACGGCGGCGGTACCGGGCCCGTACATTGTCCAACCCCTCTCGTCCTGCTCTTACCGTCTCTCATGGGTCTGACAAAACGGCGGGCCCGGGAATGACTAAGGCCGCGGACCCGGTGCGGGTCCGCGGCCTCTGAGGGATCCAGGCCGGCCTTTCTAGACCGGATCCCAGGCTGGGAGCGAACCCGTTTGGCTGCCACCATCAGCGGCAGCGCAGGTAACGTGGGTGTACGTCTTGACGGAGGTGATCTGCTGGCCGAAGCCGGGCTTGACCTGGGCAGGCGCCTGGTCACGCCGCTGCGCGAGGACACCGGTGCGGACGCGCGGTCGCGCCAGCACAATGCCTTCGGCCTGGTTGCCGAGAGCCGCCCCGGCCATCGCCAGGCAGGCGCCCGGTGCGGCAGCAAAAGCTCCGGCCCACGGCATGCCCGTGACCGGAACCGGACGCATGTTGTTATTCACCAGGACACCTCCCTTCCTATGGCGTCGTCAGCTCGCGCTGGAACATGTCAGCAGCCTAAGGAACCCGGCCCGGGCGGGGCAACTCTTTTTTCTGCCGCTACCGCAGCCGCCGGATGAATCCTTCCTGGACCACAGATACCACCAGCTCGCCCTGGTCAGTAAACACTTGCCCGCGCGCCAGCCCGCGGGCCCCGGCCGCGGACGGGGATCCCTGGTCGCAGAGCAGCCACCGGTCGGCCCGGAACGGCCGGTGGAACCACATCGCATGATCCAGGCTGGCCCCGCTGACCTGGCCATCGGCCCAGGAGAGCCGGTGCCTGCACAGCACCGGGTCGAGCAGCGTCGCTCAGGGCCGGCCTGCGGGACCGACTCGCGGGCCGCACGGCTGGCATCGGCGGGCCGTGCGACCGCCCGGGCTGGCCGAGATGGAACGACGCGGACAACGTGAAGATCGTGGCCGTGCTGGCTGGCGGACACCCGCCGGGTGGTGGTGGACCGGCCGTCACGCACCCGGTCCTCCACCAGGTACACGATGGGCACCACCGGATGGCCGGGCCGCCGTACCGTCAGGCCAGCGTGGCAGGCCGGCGGGCGGGCTGCCGCAGCCCGTCCAGGAACCGGGATGGCTTGCGGGACCGGCGGCTGCCCGGGGCCCGGGCCAGCGGCCAGGACAGGAACAGCCGGTCCCGGGCCCGGGTCACCCCGACGTACAGCAGCCGCCGTTCCTCCTCGATGGCCTGCTCGGTCTGGGCGTGCACGATGGGCAGGCTGCCCTCGGTGAGGCCAGGCAGGAACACCACGTCCCACTCCAGGCCCTTGGCCGAGTGCAGCGAGGCCAGCGTCACCCCCGGCATGGCCGGGGCGTGCTCGGTCTGCGACCGGTGAGCCAGTTCGGCCGCGAGACCGGGCAGCCCGCCGCCCGGCTGGCCGGTGAGGTAGTCCGTGGCCAGCTGGCCCAGCGCCGACAGGGACTCCCACCGCTCCCGGGCCGCGCCCCGCCCGGCGGGCGGCTCCCGGGTCAGGCCCAGCCCGCCCAGGATGGCCCGGACTTCGCTCACCGGATCGCTGCCCGGCCCGTCGGCGGGCGCGGACCTGGCCGCCGCCCGGAGCAGCCCCGTGGCCTGGCGCACCTCGGGCCGGTCGAAGAACCGCTCCGCGCCCCGCAGCTGGCAGGGCACCCCGAGCCCGGCGAAGGCCTGCTCCACGGGCAGCGTCTGGGCGTTGGTGCGGACCAGTACCGCGACCTGGCTGAGTGCCACCCCGGCGTCGCGCAGCCCGGTCACCCGGGCCGCGATGGCTGCCGCCTCCTGCTGCTCGTCGGCGTACTCGGCGAACTCCGCCGCAGGCCCGGCCGCGCGCTGCGCGACCAGTGCGGCCGTGCCGCCGCCGGTGCCGCCCACCGCGGCGGCCGGCCGGGCGCGCAGCTGGCTGGCCAGCGGCCGCCGGCCAGCCAGCCCGGTGAGCTGATTGGCCAGCGCGATCACCTGGGGCGTGGACCGGTAGTTCCGGACCAGCCGGACCACGGTCGCATCCGGGAAATCCGCGCGGAAACCGGTCAGGTACCCGGCCGTGGCCCCGGCGAACGAATAGATGGTCTGCCGCGGGTCGCCGACCACGCAGACGTCGTCCCGGCCGGAGACCCAGCTGTCCAGCAGCAGCTTCTGCAGCGGGTTGACGTCCTGGTACTCGTCGATCACGAAATACCGGTACCGGTCCCGGATCAGCGCGGCCGCCTCCGGGTGCTCGGCCAGGATGGCGGCGGTCAGCTCCAGGATGGACTCGAAGTCCACCAGGTGGCGCTCCCGGCGCAGGTCTTCATAGCCGGCGTAGAGCCGGCCCACCAGCGCGGGCGCCAGCGGGGTGGTGCGCCCGGCCTGGGCCGCCATGCCCGGGTACTCATCCGGCCGTATGCCCAGCACCTTGCACCACTCGATCTCCCCCGCCGCGTCGCGCAACTCGGCCAGGCTGGCCCCGGCGCGCTGCTGGCGGGCCACCTCGGCCACCAGGCTGACCTTGGAATCCAGCACGGCGGGCGGGCGGCCGCCCACGGTGCGCGGCCAGAAGTGGCTGAGCTGGCGCAGCGCGGCCGAGTGAAACGTGCGGGCCTGCACCCGGTCCAGCCCGGCCGCCCCACCGGCCAGCTGGCGCAGCCGGGCGCGCAGTTCGCCAGCCGCGCGGGTGGTGAACGTGAGCGCCAGCACGTGCCCGGGGTCCACCACCCCGGTGAGCGCCGCGTAGGCGATCCGGTGCGCGATGGCCCGGGTCTTGCCGGTGCCCGCCCCGGCCAGCACGCACACCGGCCCCCGGGTGGCCAGCGCGACCTGCTGCTGCTCGGGGTCCAGCGCGGCCAGCACCGAGTCCGGGTCGGCCAGGCCGGGGTCCTGTCCACCAGCTTCCAGCTCACCAGCCGCCACGGCGCACCTCCGGTCCCCGCCATCCTGCCCCATCCCGCCGACACGCGCGCCCCCGTGCCGGCCGGCCCCCGGGAAGCCGGTAAGGGCCACGTCCGCCCCGGGCCACCGGGAAGCTGGCGGCCCCGCGCCGCGTTGAGGGAGCGGAACAATCTTGCGACGATAGGAGCAGATGCGTGTCGGAGCGGGTAACGATGTACTCGACGCAATGGTGCGCGTTCTGCCGTCGGCTAAAGGGCCAGCTGGCACGAGACGGGATAGAGGTAGCCGAGATCGACATCGAGCGCGATGACGCGGCCGCCAGCTTTGTGATCAGCGTCAACGGAGGGAACACGACGGTGCCAACCGTTGTATTCTCCGACGGGGCGGCGATGACCAACCCATCGGCGGCCCAGGTCAAGGAGAGGCTGCGCGGGCTCGCCGCGAACTTATGAGTGGTAAGCATGACCGTAACGCTGGTGCGGGTGCAGGCACCGGTGCCGGTGGTGTGCCCGGAAACGGGCCGGACCGGGACCCGGGCCAGGATGACGGCGGCGCCAGGCCCGCCGCTGCCCCGGCCAGCTGGGGCCCGGCCAGCGACGGGGACACGGCGCCGCTCCAGGCGGTGGCCCGCACCCCCACCGGCTGGCGGGTCGGGGACGAGGAGCTGCCCGACCTGACCAGCGCCATGGTGCTGGCCGACATCCTCAACGCTGAGCTGACCGCGGAAGAGCAGGCCGAGCTGGATGCGGCCGCGGCCAGCTCGGCCCCGCCAGCCCGGCCGGACGACGCGGCCGGCCGGAACGCGGGCCTGATCGCCGGCGCACCCGCCGGCGCACCGGCCCACGCTGCCCCCGGCCGGGACCACGCTGGGGAGCCACGGGGCCACCGGGCCGCCCGCCGTGGCGCGCACCGGGCTGGCCCGCGCGGCAGCAGCACGGAACTCGCCGAAGCCGAGCAGCTCAAGGAGACCGTGGCGCAGCTCGAGCGCGCGCTGACCGTCCGGGTCCGGGTCGAGCAGGCCATCGGCGTGCTGGCCGAACGGCACCGGATCCGCCCCCGTCAGGCGTTCGAGCTGCTCAGGTCGGCATCGCGGGCCCGCGGCCAGCGGATCATGGAAACAGCCAGCCAGGTCATCGCGAGCGCGACCAACCCGCTGCTCCGGCTGCCCGAGGAGCTGGCCAAGCCGCCAATGCCGCGCCGGATGCCCCGGCGCAGCCGCGGCGAAGCCTGACCCAGCGCACGCTCCTTGCTGCCTGACGCCCCGCCGGTGCCCCGGGCCGTCACCGGAGCGCGGCCGCCGGCGTAATCGGCCCGGCTACCCGGGATCCGGCATAAGGTCCTTCATGCGGCGATTACCCCATGAATGGAGGTGACGGTGGGCCTCGTCCCCTCGGCCGTCGAGCCGGGCCAGGCCGCCCGGGGGCCCGGGATGCGCGCCAGCCGCCGGTGGGCGCCCTGGCTGGTGCTGGCCCTGTACCTGGCCGGCGCGGTAGCAGTGACCTGGCGGCTGTGGGCCAGCCCGGCGTCCCGGATGCAGGTCGGCGACCCGACCGACGTCGACCTGTTCGCCTGGTTCATCCGGTACAGCGCGGAGTCAGTGGCGCACGGCAGCCTGCCGTCCCTGGTCACCACGGCGATGAACGCGCCACGCGGCATCAACCTGATGTGGAACACCTCGCTGCTGCTGCCCGGTGTGCTGCTTACCCCGGTCACCCTGCTCGCCGGCCCGCAGGTCAGCCTGACCGTGTTGCTGACCCTGGGCTTCGCGGGCTCGGCGGCCACCATGTTCTGGGTACTGCGGCGCTGGTCGGTCCGCACCTGGCCGGCCGCCCTGGGCGGTGCGGTGTACGGCTTCTCGCCGGCTCTGGCCGCGTCCGGGCTGGGGCACTACCACGTGCAGTTCGCCGTGCTGCCGCCGCTGATGATCGACGCTCTGCTGCGCATCCTGACCGGCCGGGGCCGCCCGGTGCGCACCGGCGCCTGGCTCGGCCTGCTGGCCGCCGTGCAGTTGTTCACCGGCGAGGAACTGCTGCTGGACACCGCGGTGGCGGGCCTGGTCATCGCGGTGGTACTGGCCCTGGTCACGGCCCGGGAAGTACCCGGCCGGGCGGTGGCGGCCGCAGCCGGCCTGGGGTCCGCCGCGGTGGTCACGCTGGTACTCGCCGGCTACGGCCTGTGGGTGCAGTTCCATGGCCCGCTGACCGAGCACGGCAGCCCCTGGAAGGTGACCCACTTCCGCAACCACGCCGCGGCATTCGTCACCCCGGGCAGCAACCTGCTGCTGCACACCCGGGCCGACGCGGCGGCGAGTGCCGCGCACCCGGCCTACATCGTGGAGTACGTCGCCTACCTGGGCTGGCCGCTGCTGGTGGTGCTGCTCGCCGCCACCATCTGGTACTGGGCCGACCGCCGGGTCCGGGTCGCCGCGCTGTCCTGCGCGGTGCTCGAGATCCTGTCCCTGGGCACCGTCCAGGTCGTCCGCGGGCTCGCCGTCCCCGCGGCACTGCTGCCCTGGCGCTGGCTGAGCCACCTGCCAGTGCTCAGCCAGGTGCTGCCGGACCGGCTGTCCATCCTGGCCGACGGCCTGGCCGCCGCGGTGCTCGCGGTCGCTCTCGATCTGGCCTGTGCCAGCCCGGGGAGGCGACCCCCCGCTCCGCTTCTTCCCCGGGGGACCACCCCCGGAGCCCCCGGCCCCCGATCGCCGCTCCGCGCCGAGCGGTGGCAAGCCGCCCCGAATTGGCGGCCAGCCATCCCCGTCGCCATCGCCATCGTAGCCGTGGCGCCGCTGATCCCGCGGCCGTACCAGGTGACCTCGATCAGCCCCGCGCCGACCGGCTATCAGGCCGCGTTCAGCCGGCTGCGGCTGCCCACGGACGCACGGGTTCTGGTGCTCCCGCTGCCTTACGGCCATCGGTCGCTGCCGCTGCGCTGGTATGCCGAGACCGGCCAGCCGGGGTCGATGAACGGCGGCTACTTCATCGGCCCGGAGCCGGACGGCCAGGCGCGCAGCTACGGTGGGCCAGCCCTGCAGCACTTCGCCATTTCCATCGACTCGCTGTGGGGCACGTCCGCCCCGCCCCGCGGGCAGGCCGCCCAGCCGCCAGTACCTGCCCCGGCGCCGGCCGAACTGCGCAGCTGGGTGGCGCGCTGGCGGCCGGCCGCCGTGGTCGCGGTCACGCGCCGGACGTCGCGGCTCGGCCGCCTGCTCAGCACGGTGTTCGGCCCACCCGACTTCGCCGTCGGCCGCGTGCTTGGCTGGCGCCGGTAATGTGCAGTTGACGGCTATACCTGCGCCTTGCCGGCTCATGAGAATAATTCGCCAGGCTCATGAGAATAATTCAATCCTTCTTGGTATAAGGTCTAGTGCCCGAAAAAGACGACAGGATGGCGCCGCTGTGAAGCTTTCGATCCTGATGCCGGTATACAACGAGGCTGAGACCGTCCAGGACGTGATCAAGCGCCTGCTGGACGTGAAGTTCCCGTGCCCCATTGAGTTGGTCGTGGTGGATGACGCGAGCACGGATGGATCGTCGGAAATCCTGGATGCGCTGGCCAACGACGACGAGCGGCTCAACCTGCTCCGGCACCCGGTGAACCAGGGCAAGGGTGCGGCTATCCGCACCGGGGCGGCTGCCGCGACCGGCGACTACATCATGCCGTTCGACGCGGACATGGAATACCAGCCCGAGGACATCCCCGACCTGCTCAAGCCGGTGCTCCGCGGTGAGGCGGAAGTGGTGTACGGGAACCGCACGTTCGGCAGCCACTCCGCGTACTCGTTCTGGTACGTGATGGGCAACAAGGGCGTGACCACTGTGGCCAATGTCCTGTTCAACGCGTATATCGCCGACCTGGAGACGTGCTTCAAGCTGATGCCGCTGGAGCTTTACCGCAGCCTGGACATCAGCTCGCGAGGCTTCGGCATGGAGGCGGAGATCACCGGCAAGCTGCTGGCCCGCAAGATCCGCCCGTTCGAGGTACCGATCACCTACCGGGCCCGCAGCCGCGAAGAGGGCAAGAAAATCACCTGGAAAGACGGCGTGGCCGCGGTCTGGCTGCTGACCCGGATCCGGATGTCGGCCGGCCGCGAGCAGCGCCGCGCTGCCCGCCGCTGACGTGCTGGAGACCTCACCTGACGGGTGACGGCGGTGAGCCTGGTCCGGCGGCCGGTGGCAGCGTCGCCGGACGCTGAGCGCGGCCGGTTCCGGCTGCCCGGCGGCCTGGCACTGTGGCTGGTGCCGCTGCTCTACCTGGCCGGTGCGGTCGCGGTCACCTGGCACCTGTGGCCCGACCCGGCCAGCCGGGCCCAGGTCGTGCCGGCCAACGGCGTGTCGCATGACATCGACCTGTTCGCCTGGTTCATGCGGTACGCGGCCACCGCCGTGGCGCACGGCCACCTGCCCGCGCTGGTCACCCCGGTGGTGAACGCGCCCGAGGGCCTCAACCTGATGTGGAACACGTCGTTCCTGCTACCCGCCACGCTGTTCGCCCCGCTGACCTTGCTGATCGGCCCGCAGGCCACGCTGACCGTGCTGCTCACGCTGGGCTTCGCGGCCACTGCCACGGTCACGTTCCTGGTGCTCCGCCGCTGGTCAGCCAGCCTGCCCGCGGCCGCGCTGGGCGGCGCGCTGTTCGGCTTCTCGCCCGCGCTGCGCATCGCCGCGGTCGGCCATTACCACCTTCAGTTCGCGCTGCTGCTGCCGCTCATCGCCGATGCGCTGCTGTGCCTCCTGACTGGGCGGGGCGGCCCGGTGCGCACCGGGGCCTGGCTCGGCCTGCTGCTGGCCGCGCAACTGTTCATCGCCGAGGAAACGCTGGCCCTGCTGGGCGTGACCGCCGCGGTCATGATCGTGGTGCTGGCGCTCAGCCGCCCGCGCGCGGTGCCCGCGCGGATCCGGGGTGCCGCCGCCGGGCTGGCCATCGCGGCCGGCGTACTGCTGGTGCTGTCCAGCTATGGGCTGTGGCGGCAGTTCCATGGCCCGCTGGCCGAGCATGGCAGCCCGTGGACGCCCAGCCATTACTACAACCGGCCGGGCAACTTCGTGAGTGCGCCGGCTGGCTTCCTGTTTCCGTCGCCCGCCACCGTCACGTACCTGAACCACCATCCGGTCAGGATGGTGGAGTACTTCGCCTACCTGGGCTGGCCGATGCTGGCCGCGGCGCTGATCGCCGCGGTGGTGTTCTGGCGGGACCTGCGGGTGCGCACCATGGCGGTGACGTTCGCGGCGCTGGAATTGTGCAGCCTGGGCAACCGGACCATCGCCGGCCACGGGCTGCGCTGGCCGGCCGCCCTGCTGCCCTGGCACTACCTGGCCCGGCTGCCCCTGCTCGACCAGGTGCTGGCCAACCGGTTCTCGCTGCTGGCCGACGGCGCCGCCGCGGCGCTGCTGGCCTTCGCCGCCGAGCTTGCCTGGCGCGGTGCCGCGGACCGCCCGGCTGCCCGGTCCCGGGCCTGGGCCAGGCCCATCGCGATCGTGGTGCTGGCGGTGGCGATCGTGCCCGTCATCCCGCTCCCGCTGCAGGCGGCGCCGGTGCGGGCGGCGCCCGCCGGCTTCCAGCAGGCGTTCAGCATGATGAAGCTCAGCCCGGACGAACGGGTGCTGATCGTCCCCGTGCTGCCGGCGGCGGACATGCGCTGGCAGGCCAACACCGGCGTCACCGGCGCACTGGTCGGGTGTTATGGCATCGCGCCGGAGCCGTCGGGCCAGGCCGCGATATGCCACACCCAGCGGCGGCCGACCGCGGCCTACCTGAACGCGCTGGACCAGGGCGGGACGCGGGCCGGGGCCCCGTCCGCGGCGCAGGTCCGGGCCGACCTGCGCTACTGGCGGCTGACCGCCCTCGTCGCGGTGACGGGCCGGGGCTCGGCGCTCGGGAAGTACCTGACCACTGCGTTCGGGCCGCCCAGCACCGCACGCGGCAGCGTGCTGGCCTGGCGGCACCATGGCCCCGGCTACCTCACCCCGCGGACTCGCTGAACCCCGAGCGGTACACCTGCACGCCGTCAGCGGTGTAGTCGGGCCGGAAACCGGTCGCGCGCAGGTAGCCCAGCACCGCCGGGGCCGGGCTGCGGGTGGCCGGCCAGTTCCACACCAGCACCCAGCCAATGCCCATCCGGCGGGCGTCGGCCCGGGCCGACGCCAGCTCGGCTGGGGTGCTGGGCTGCCGCCGCTGGGTGGCGACCAGCCGGGCGTAGAATGGGTGCCGGCTGATCCCGTCGATCGTCGGCAGCGGGACCCGGGAGATGTAGCCAGCCGACCGGGGATGCCCGTCGGCGGTGGCCAGCACCTGCGCGCCGGGGTCGAACCCGCCACCGTAGCTGTAGGTGCCGCCGCGGATGCCGAACGGCACGTCCACCACGAGGGACCCGGAATGGTCGGCCGCGATCGGCCCGTCCACGACGGGCAGCGCGGTGGGCATGGTGCCGATGCCCGGGTTGCCGGACCAGCCTGCCTCCAGCACGCCGAGAGCGAGCACGGCCACCATGGCCGGGGCGGCGTGGTACCGGAGCCAGTCCACCGCCCCGCCGGCCAGCAAGGCGGCGGGCAGGATGCCCAGCATCATCAGCCGGTCCGGCTCGCGGAACCCGGACAGGCCGGGCAGCTTGGCGAACCAGGTAAACGGCAGCACCGCGGATACCCGCCAGTTGCCGGCCAGCTGCGCCCCCGGGATCAGCAGGTGGGGCCCGACCCGGAGTACCGGGCCGAGGGCCAGCGCGGCGCAGCCCAGCCAGAGCAGGGCCAGCAGCCGGGCGCTGGGCCGGCGCCACAGCGCCACCGTGCCCAGTACCGCGAGCACGCTGAGCAGCAGGCCGAACGTGGGGACGCCGTCGTTGACCGGCCCGTGGAAGATGAATCCGACGCCGCGCAGGCCGAAGTCCGCGATCCGCGGTGACGGCGCGAACATGTCCGGCAGCGACCCGGAGTAACCCCGGTAGGAGGCCTGCAGGCTGCCCGGGGGTGAGGTCATGCCGCCGCCGCGTATCTGCTGGATGATGGCCACGAGCTGCGGGCTGGCCAGCAGCACGGTGACCGCTGCGGCCAGCCCGGCGGCGCGCAGCTTAGCCGCGGTGACCGGGCGCCGGGCCAGCCAGACGGCCACCACCAGCACGGCCACGATGACCACCAGGACGGCGATCTCCTGATCGGTGAGCACGGCCGCGGCCAGCACCACGCCCAGGATGATGGCCTGGCGCCAGCCCGGGCGCCGGGTCAGCCGGACCGCGGCTTCCAGCGCGACGGGGATGAACAGCTCACCCGCGGCCAGGTTGAGGTGATACCACGACCGCCATACCAGCATGGAGGACAGACCGAAGAACGCGCCCGCGGCGATCATGCCGGGCTGGGAGCGCAGCCACAGCCGGGCCACCCGGTAGGCCGCGTAACACAGCAGCCCCGGCATGGCCACCGACAGCAGGTTGTAGGACGCGGCCGGGCCGAATACCAGCGTCACCGGCGCGAACAGCACCCCCGGCAGCGGCATCAGCGCGTGCAGCCCCAGCTGCGTGCCGACCGGCGCGGCGATGGCCCGGGTGAACCACGGATTACCCAGGTGCACGAGCTGGTGCGCGACCCACCACAAACCCCACACATACGAGCCGGCATCCCGGGTGGCGGGCAGCCTGCCCGCCAGGTAGGTGGCCCGCGGCCAGCTCACCGCCACCCCGGCCGCCAGGTAACCGGCCAGCACAACCAGATGAACCAGGACCGGGCGCGGTGCCCGCGGCACCGCCTGCCCGTCGTGGGCAGGCGGTGCGGTGTCCTGCGACCCGGCCGTGAGCCGACGGTACCCGGCTACCGTGACCGGCTTGCTGGCCAGGTCCGGTGCTGTCCTGCTGCCCGCGTCCCCGCCACGGCCCGCTCCAGCCATCCGCTCTCCCGTCCAGCGGCAGCCGGTGCTAGAGCCGTCCTTCGCGGACCGCCTGCTCGATCCAGGGAATGACTTCATCGAGCATCTGGTCGAGGGTGGTGGTCGCCTGGTAGCCGAGCACCTCGGTGGCCTTGGTCACGTCGGGCACGCGCTTTTGCACGTCGTACTCGTAGGGCTCGTCCGAGGTCAGCCGGAGTGGCACGTCCGGGCCCTTGATCTTGCGCCAGATCAGCCCGGCCAGGTCCGCCACCGTGGTGGATTCCACCGTGGACAGGTTGAAGTCCTCATTCACCGCGGCCGGGTGCTCCAGCGTGGCCACGATCCCGCGGGCCAGATCCCCGCCGTAGGTGTAGTGCCGGACCTGGTTACCCTGGCCCAGGATGTGCAGCGGATCCTGCCCCTTGACCACCTTCTGCACCAGGTCAGGGACCACATGCGACATGGCCAGCTTGACGTTGCCGGACAGCACCTCGACGTGGCCCAGCGCCCGGCCCTCACCCACCCCGACGCAGTTGAACGGGCGGAGGATGGTGTACGGGAGCTGGTACTGATCCCACGCCGCCCGCGCGAAGTACTCCACGGCCAGCTTCTGGAACCCATACGACGACAGCGGCGGTGGGATCTTCCGCTCATCCCCCTCCGCCGACGGCCAGTGAATGGCGCTCTCATACACCATGGACGAACTGACGTAAGTCATCTTCTTCAGCGTGCCCACCCGGTGCGCGGCCAGCGCCGCATCGCAGCTCGCCGCCATGATCCGCTCATTCGCGGCCAGCAAGTCATACGGGTAAGCGTGGAAATAAGAAATCCCGCCGATCATCGCTGCCCCCGCGATGAAATGATCACACCCCTCCAGCAACTCGGTCACCAGAGCGACGTCCCGCGCATCCCCCTCCACGAACCGGTAATTCGGGTGCTCGTCATAACTGTGCTTCACCGGCCCGTACTTCGAGAAATTATCCAGCCCCACCACCGAATGACCACCATCCAGCAGCTCCTGCACCACATACCCGCCGATGAACCCCGCCGAGCCAGTGACCAGAACCTTAACCACGAACCGCTCTCCTCCTTGCCTGCCCTCGGCCGTCTGGGCCTGCCCTCCGGGCTGTCTGCCCGCGGGCGGTGTTCAGTCTTCCGTAACCGGGCCCGCCTGGGGGGCCAGTCCCGACATGGTGAGCTTGGGGCCGAACGCGAACCGGTACCAGTGCAGGTAGCCGGGGAGCCAGCGGACCAGTTCGAAGCGGGAGTCGCCGAGGGAGCGGTCCAGCCAGATGGTGGGGATCTCGGCGACCGGCAGCCGCAGCCGGGTGGCCTTGACGGTCAGTTCCAGGCCGATCTCGAACCCGGACCGGGAGTCGATGCCGACCTGGCGGACGAAGTCGGTGGAGTAGGCCTTGAAGCTGTTGGTCGCGTCCCGGGTGCCGACCCGGGCCAGCACGTGCAGCGACCGGCCTGCGGTGCGCGACAGGGCCCGCTTCAGCCGCGGCCCGCCCACCTGCTGCCCGCCCGGCATGTACCGCGACGCGGCCGCCACCACCACACCCCGCTCCACCAGCCGGGCCAGCTCATCGATCTGCATCGGGTCATCGCTGCCATCAGCCATCGTGACCACCGTCACCGGCGACCGCGCCTCATCGAAGCCGTAACGGATCGCGTTCGCCGGCCCCCGCCCGTACACATTGTGCACGCCACGGACCCGCGAGTCGGCCAGGCTGGCCTTCTCGATATACGGCACCGTGGTGTCCTCAGGCATGTCGTAGACCACCAGCACCTCGCACGGCAGCGTCACCGCCCGCAAGATCCGGTCCAGGCAGGGCATGATCGCCTCACCCTCGTTGTAGACCGGGATCACCACCGACACACCAGGCTTCATGACCGCTCTCCGCTCATATCCGGGTCCCCCTTCCGGTTATCCCCCAGATGTCAGCCACCGGCTTGTCCGTGACCAGGTCGCGGTACTCCGGATGCGGCGACGCGATCACCAGCAGGTCAGCCCGTGCCAGCACCTCATCCAGCGGGGTGAACCGCTCATCCGCGATATACGGGTCCGAGCACAGCGTCTCGCCCGCCTTCATCAGCAGAATCTTCCGCAGCTTGTACGACAGGCTCTCCCGCGGGTCATCACTACCCGCCTTGAACGCCATTCCAAGCACCCCGACGGTCAGCGACGGCAAATCGAACTGCTCCTCCAGCCGCGACACGATGTACAGCGGGAGGCCCTCATTGATCAGCATCGCCGAATGGCCCAGCACAAACTTGTTCTGGTTGAACGCGGCCAGCTGCATCGTGTCCTTCAGCAGGCAGGGCCCCGCCGCCAGCCCCGCCCCCGGCATATCCGCCGCCCGCGGATAGTCCTGCCGGATAGCCTGGCGAATCCGCTCGAAGTCCAGCCCGTAATCGTTGGACATCATCCAGAACTGATTCGCCGTGGCGAACTTAATGTACCGCCACGTATTGGTAAACAGCTTCGCCAGCTCGGCCTCCTCAGGCGCGAGCCGGATGATCTCATCAGTAAGGACCCGGAAAAACTTCTCCGCCCGGTCGCCGGCCCGCTCGGTCCGCGCCCCGACGATCTGCGGCAGACTGAACAACTCGGTCATCGCATGACCCTCAGCGATCCGCTCCGGGCAGAACGCCACGTCCACCTGCATGCCACGCTTGTTCAGCATCCGCTCGGTCAGCGCGGTCACGGTGGGATGGACCGTGCTGCGCAGGATCACCAGCTGCCCGTCCACCAGATGACCGGAGCACCGGTCCAGCGCCGCCGGAACCGCGGCCAGATCGGGGTTGAGGTGCTCGTCGACCGGCGTGCCGACGACCACGACCAGCACCTCAGCGGTGCCCACCACGGCCGGGTCGGTCGTCGCCACCAGGCTGCCGTCCGCCACCGCGGCCCGGAGCGGCTCATCCGCCCCCTCCTCGGTGAACGGCATCCTGCCGTCATTGACCGTGCCCACGACGGCCGCGTTCAGGTCATAGAGCCGCACCGACAGCCCGCGCGTGGCCAGCGCCACCCCGAACGGCAACCCCACCCGGCCGCACCCGCCGATGATCACCACATCAACCGGGAACACGTGAGTTCCCGCTTGCCCTGCAACCATGTTTCCTCGCTCAGGCTCAGACACAGCGCTCTGCCAGCGTTCACCGGCAGCGGGGATCCCACTGCCGCACTTCCACCACCCCGAAGCCCCCCAGGCTGCAGGCCCGGGGTCCGATACCATCCCGGAGGACGCCCCCGTATCCGACGCTGGCTACGGGCGGATCGAATGGCCAACACGACCGGTTTCCGGTTACGGCAAGATACCGCACTCCGGGCAGCACAGCCTAATTGCTAGGCTATCCCGCAATCGCTATCCCCGATTCTGGTAAATCCCACGCAAAGGGGACTTTGCGCACGACCGACCCGCGGTCAGCCTACGTCAGCCCGGCCCCGCCCGGGGGATGTCTTACCGACCGCTTACCCGCCCGCTTTGCGCTAGCCTGCCGCCTGCGCCGGCAGCCTAATACCAGAGTGGGCCCACGGCCGGGTGAAGCCGACCACGGTGCCGTCCCCGGCCGCCGCCCCGGCCGTGCCGAACTGCGAGATCCGGATCGGGAAGCCGGTCGCGTACGCCTCGATCATCGTGTTCTTGCCGATGACCAGCCCGACATGCCCGGGTGAGGCCGGGGTCCCGTCCGAGCCCGCGAAGAACACCAGATCGCCCGGCTGCACCTGGCTGGCCGGGATCTGCGGCCCCCACGACCACTGCTCCTCCGACGTACGCGGGATATTGATGCCCGCGGCCCGGTAGGCCATCATGACCAGCCCGGAACAGTCGAACGAATCCGGCCCGGTGCCGCCCCACAGGTAGGGCTTGCCCAGCTGCTCCCGGGCATAGCTGATCGCGGTGGCCACCACCTGATTCGGGACCTGGCCGGTCTGCACGCTGGTCAGGCATTCCGGCGCGCTGACCGTGGTGACGTTGCTCACGGTGTAGCCGCCGCGGCTGTAGATCCCCGCCCAGTTCAGCACGTCCTGGACGTAGGACTGGAGGTGGTTGTAGGCGAAGACGGCCGCGCTGGGGTTGCTCTGCACCCCGTGCCCGACCAGGTACTTGGCCGCCCCGGCGATGGCGTCGGCCGGGTCGTAGACGTTGGCCATCCCGTCCCCGTCCTCGTCGGTCGCGACGCCACTGACCACCTCGGAGGCCGGGTGGATGGGCGCGCCACCCCAGGTGTTGCCGGCCGCCCCGCCGATGCCGATCTGCATCGGCCCGGCGGCCCCGAACCCGTTCTGGCCGGAGTGCACGCCGGCCAGGTTGGACCGGCCGTCGTCGCTTTCCACCTCGCCGATCCCGGCCAGGATGACCCACGGCACCCCGTACTGCTGCCCCGCCCTCTGGAACAGGGCCAGGTAGCTGGCCGGGATCGAATTGTGCGCCGCGGTGGTGGCCACCGGCTGGCTGCTGCTCTTGCTGCTGGCCGGGCTGGGGCAGCCGGCGCCCGCGGCGAACAGCATGGTGCCGCCGCCGATCATCGCCATCGGGACCACCGCCACCGCGGTGACCAGCAGCGCGGCCACCACGATGGTCACCAGCACGGCCACCCGGCCGCCGCTGACCGATAGCCGCCAGTTCACGTATTGCCCGCCTGGGCTGGCTCGATGTCATTGACCAGCCAGGCCCCGGCGTTGCTGACCACCGTGACGGCCCACTGCGTGCTGCCCTGGCTGGTGCCCTGGGTGGTGTGCAGGGTCTGGTTGATGGTCACCACGAACGTGAGGCTGGACGGCCCGTAGCTGCGCAGCGAGCTGATCACGGCCTTGGCCGTGGACACCTGGCGCTGCCTGGCCCGCTGGCTGGCTACGCCGAGCGTGCTGTAGGCCCGGGCCAGGCTGCCGGTGAGATCGCTGGTGGCCAGGCTGCGCATCGGCGTCACGTAGGAGGTGGCGTTCTCCCGGTAGGAGAACGTGTCGTACGCCGCGCCGAACGCCTCGGTCACGCCGGCCGCCTTGGCCAGATCGGACTGGCTGAACGGGAGCCAGGCGTAGATGTTGGGTGCGGACGGGACCGCCGTGGTGGACCCCGGGGCCGAGCTGGGTGCAGCCGGGGTGGACGCGGCCGGGGCCGGGCGGCTGGATGAGCGGGCGGACGTGCTGGGCGGCGGTGAGCCGTGCGGGCCCTGGCCCAGCGCGGCCCGGACACCCGGGATGAGCAGGTATGCGCCGGTCCCGCCGAGCACCACGACGATGCCCAGGAAGGCCAGCACCCGCTGTGCCGGGGTGAGATCCATCGCGGCCAGCTACTTCCTCCGCCGCACCGGCCGCAGCCAGAAGGGCCCGGGCGGGCTGGTGTCCGCGGCACCGCTGCCGTTGCCGCCCGCTGGCTCGGCCCCCGGCTGGCCGGCCCCGGTGCTGCCGTTCCCCGCGCCGCCGTTCCCGGTGGACCTGCCACGCAACGGCGGTGCGGGGCTGCGCACCGGCCCGCGGGCCGGGCTGGGACTGCGCGCCGGGCTGGCCGCTGACCCGGCACCCGGGCCGGGTGCCCGGCCTGGGCTGGCCGCCGGCCCGCTGCCCCGCGCGGGGCCCGGGCCCGCAGGGTACGGGGCCGGGCCGCTGCGCGCCGGGGCGCCGAACCAGGGCGGCGCCGCGCCGGGCGGCTGGGGTGGCCGGCTCCCCGGGGGCCGGGGCGCGCTGCCGGACGGCCCGGCCGGCCGGCCGGATGACCGCGTTGGGCCACCGGATGAGGGGACTGGGCCGCCGGACGGCCTGGCTGGGCCGCCGGACAGCCCGGCCGGGCCACCGGACCGGGCCGGGCCGGGCGACGGTGGCGGCGCGGCAGGCGCCGGCCGGGGCGCGACGCCGGGCCAGCGCTGCCGGGACGACGGCTGCGGCGGTGCCGCGGCGGGTGGCCGGCCCGGTGGGCCACTGCCTGGGCCGCTGGCCGCCGCCGGGGCGCCGGCTGGCCGGGGGCTGGCTGGCCGGGGGCCGGCTGGCCGGGTGCCGGCTGGCGGGGTGCCCGGACCGCCCGCCTGGGACCGGCCGGTACCGGTGTCGCCGGTGCCGGTCCGGGACCAGCCCGAGGCCGGGCGCTGCGCCGTGCCGTCGCGGTCGGGCAGGTCCAGCGGCGGCGCGGCGGCCGGGCTGGTGTCGGCCCCGCCGACCGCGCGGCTGCGGCCCCGGGCGGCCGGCCCGGACTGCCCGGCCTCCTCGGGCTGGGCATCGGCCGCCGGGCCGGCCTGGTCCGCGCCCGTCGCGGCTTCGCCGCCCGTACCGGCCGCTGCGCCAGCCGCGGCCCCGGCGGCCGCGCCGGCGCCGCCCGCCACGGCGACCTGAGCGGCCAGGCCCGCCGCCTGGCCCGGATTACGCCGGGCCCAGCGTGCGGCCCGGTAGGCCGCGAACCCGGGGACGCCCACCGTGGCCGCCTCGACCGTGTTCCGCCGCGCCGTGCTGGTCGCCCGGACCAGTTCGGTGTCGCTGCGGTCCCGCGCCCCGACCATGCCGTAGCCGACGGCCGAGAACAGGTGCACGAACGGCTTGCGGTAGATGAACACGGCCACCGTGACCAGGGCGATCATCAGGATCTTCAGCGCCCAGGGCAGCACCAGGTCGCTGGTGCCCATGATCAGCGAGTAGGCGTAGAGCAGCACGCTGAGCACCAGCGCGATGGCCGCCTGTTTCAGCAGCACGCCGACCAGCATCTCGACCCAGCGCAGCGCGACCACCCGGCCGAAGCCGGGATGGGTGCCCACGATCAGGAAGAACGGCCCGGCCACCAGCAGCAGCAGGAAGCCCAGCTTCAGGATGATCAGGGTGATCGCGATCAGCAGCACCAGCACCCCGGCCACCAGCGCGGCGAACAGCGCGGCGAACGCGATCTCCAGCCGGGTCGGGTACTGGTTGCCCTGGAACAGTGAGTAGACGGCCGGGTCGTTCTGCTTGAGCGAGGCGGCGATACCGGCGTAGGTGTTCTCCTTGGCCTGGATCAGCGATGGGGTGGGGTTCTCGTTGGCCGCGATGGCCTGGGCCCACAGCAGCTGGCGGCCGTAGGTGTTCACCACGGTGGGTTTGGCGCCCTTGCCGGTGGTGTAGACAGTGGTGCCGAACTCCCCGTCCAGCCATGGTTTGCAGACGAGCACGGTCCACAGCTCGTTGGCGTTCTGGTCCACGATGGACGAGCCCGCGGTGTAGCTGTAGCTGGCCGTTCTGGCCTGGGGGTCGTTGCCAGCCACCGGCACGCAGTTACTCTGCGCCGGGGCAGGCAGCCCGGCGAACGCCACGTTGAGCGTCTGGGTGATGCCGTTGGACACGTCCTGGCCGAGCCCGGTGAAGTCGGCCGGGCGGCCGATCAGCCAGATCGCCGCCGCGCACGCGATGACCATCCAGATGGTGCCCTCGATGGTCCGGGTGGCCCGCTTGCGGATCAGGCCCTGCCAGGCCAGCCAGATCGCGCCGAGGATGACCACCGGGGCCAGGTAGGGGAAGTAGATCGCGTTGCCCAGGCTGGTGATCAGCCGGTCCACCGCACCGGTCAGCCAGGACAGGATGCCGTTGCCCGCCGCCGACTGGTAGACGGTGATGGTCACCCGGTCCAGCGCCTTGGCCGCGTCGAACACCATCCCGGCCACGCTGTTGCCGATCAGCGAGGTCATGTCCGAGCACTGCAGGCCGTAGGCGGCCCACGACTGGCCGGCCATTCCGTAACTGCCGTACAGGGTGGGTGCTGCCTGGCCCGCCGTGGCCGGCGGCCTGATCAGCGAATCGATCCCGCCGTTGGCCGGTTCCGGGGCCGGGATGGACGGCTGGCAGATGTTGTTCAGGTCGCCGATGAGGCCGCTGGACCCCGCGTTGCAGAAGCCGAGCAGCCCGCCGATGTCGCCGATGCCCGGTACGGAGCAGATCCCGCCGGTGGCGGCCGGCCGGCTGGCCGCGGCGGGGCCTGCCGTGCGGGCCGGCTGGGCCGTGCCCACGCGATGGACCGCGCTGGCGGGCTGGGTGGGGCGGGCGTGCTGGACCGCGCTAGCCGATGATCCCGCCGCACCCACCGCCGCCTGGGCGATGGCCGGCGACCCGAGCACGCCCGCGACGACCACGGCGATGATGACACCGGGTATGGTCAGGGCCCTGCGGGTACGCGCGGCTGCCCGGCGGAAGAGTCTGGCCATCATGGGCTCCTGAAGCCTGGGGGGCAATGGCAGGCATAGACGTGACCAGCCGGCTACGGGCCCGGCTCGGCTGGTGGTGGTACCGCGCCTAACAGGCCGGTGGCAGGATCACTGTCCGGTGGCGCGGTCTCCTTCTCGGCGGGCCGGGCACGCGTGGGGTTGGTGTCCAGCCATTGCCGTATTTCTCCGGAGATCAGGTCGATGCCGATGCGCCCCGCCCTGCCCTCCAGATCCCGGAAAATGCACTCGCCATTGCCGAGCCCCCGCAGCACGGCCTTGTGCTCTTCCGACGCTTCGACGCCCAGCAGGGCCATCACGTTGGCCACCTCGACGCGTTCTGAGGAACGGAACGCGAACACGCTGGACAGGCAGTTGGTGACCTGCTCGTTCAGCAGGTCACCGGCGTTCTGGGAGACCAGGATCAGCGCGGTGTTCCTCGACCGGCCCATCCGGGACACCTCGGGAACCAGCTTGGCTCCCTGCGGTGTGGCGGTGATGGCCCACGCTTCGTCCAGGAAGATGGCCTTCGGCAGCCGCCGGTCCAGGCCGTTGAGCAATCTGCGCGCGAACTGGGAGACCAGGTAGAGCAGGGCTACGGACAGCCGCTGCTCGTAGGAGTAGTCTTCCCGGCCCGCCGCGGAATCGGGCAGGGTCAGGCCGGCCAGGGTGAACACGGTGGTCCAGCCCGCCGTGTCGATCTGCTGGCCGCCCGAGGGCGCGAAACAGAGCCGGGCCAGCCGCATCTCGGACATGGACCGGAGCACCGCGCCCAGGTTCTTGGACGCCGGGTCGGCCGACTCTTCCAGGTGCCGGATGACCTTGCCCAGGCTGGGCCGGTCCCGGCTGGCCACGCTGGCCACCGCCTGGATCATCGCGCTCTCCCGCTCTTCGCTCATCCGCGGCAGCAGCAGGCGCAGCGTCTCGGTGGCCATGGTGCGCTTCTCGGCCAGGTCGTCACCGAACGAGAACGGGTCGAGCAGCCCGGGCGCGGCCGCGCCGAGCGGCAGCACCCGCGCTTTGCGGCCCCGCTTGGCCAGCAGGTCGACGAGTGGTTCCGCGTCGCCCTTGGGATCGATCACCGCGACCGTGACGCCGCGCAGCGCGAGCTGCAGGATGAGCAGCAGGGCCAGGGTGGTCTTCCCGCCGCCCGGCTCCCCGGTGATGGCGATGGCGGTAGGCCGGTTCAGCGCCGCGGCCAGCAGCGGGTCGAAATGCACCACCGACCGGGCCCGGCCCAGCGTCTCGCCGATATACGGGCCGACCCAGCCCTGGTCGCTGCTGGGCCGGTCGCCCAGGCCCACGGTGGCCGTGGGCACCCCGCCCGCGATCGTGTACAGCGGCTGCCGCTGCACGTAGGAACTCAGCCGGACCCGGTCTCCCGGCAGCGACTCGCGCAGCAGCGAGAACTGGTCACCGGTGGAGTTCACCACGTCGATGCCCATGTCCCGGTAGTGCTCGATGACCGCCTCGACCCGGCGCTGGCACAGCTCCCGGGTCGGCGCGGTGATCATGAGCCGGTGATAGCCGTAGACGAACGGCAGCCGCTCCTTGGTGATGCCGTGTTCCAGCATCCGGGCCGCGGTGATCTGCTCGGCCAGGGCCAGCGGCGCGTCCACGCCCGCTTCCCGGATGTGCGCGTCCATGTCCCGGGCATGAGCCAGCCTGCGCCCGACGTCCTTGCTCGCCTTGGCCGGCGGGATCAGCCGCATCCGCGAGCTGATCTCGACCGGGAACGGCAGCGAGTCGGCGAAATGCAGCCACGGCTCGCCGTCCGGGAACGACATCACGTCGGGGAACCGGGAGAAGGACAGGAACGCGGCGAACGACTCGCCCTCGGAGTGCTCCAGGCTCAGCAGCGACCGCCCGTTGTGCACCTGGCCCTCGTACAGCGCCTCGATCTCGCCCGGGCCCCAGCGGCGGCGGCGCACCGCCGACGGCCGCGGGTCACCGGCCGTGCCCATCAGCGTGTGCCGGATCAGCCAGGCGATCTCGTCGCTGGTCGCGTGCCGGGCGGCCAGGGCGCTGGCCCCGAGGGCCCGGCCCAGCCGCTCGGAATGGTCGGTCCACCGGTTGATCTCAGTCGCGCTGAGCGCCTCGTCATCCAGGCCCATCGCCTGCTCGCCGGCCCGGTAGGCGTTCAGGAACTGGGCGAACACACCCCCTGACAGCTGGGCGCCCATGCTCCGCTGGCCGAGCCGGACGCCCAGGTAGACCTCCTTGGTCCAGAAGTCCTTGGCCCAGACATGCCGGTACATCTCATCCAGGTAGTCCCGCCAGCCGGGACCGCCGTCCGACGTGGCGTCGAGCTGGGCGGCCCATTCCGCCGCCGGGTAGGAGCGGTGCACGATGCGCAGGTGAACCTCGGCGTCCTGCATCCGGATCGCGGCCAGCGCCACGGTGATGTTGGTGGCCAGCGCCTCCCGGTCGGCCGGCGTGGTGAACTCGTACGGCTGGGTGGGCAGCCGGTAATAGGCCCAGGCATGCGTCTCGGTCAGCAGGATGCGGTCGTCGAAATAACGCAGGCTGAGCCGTGACCGGCCGCGGCTCCGGGTCCGGCCGCTCACCTGGCCGCCCCGCGCGACCGGGCGGGCGCCACGGCCAGGGCCGAGACCAGGACCCCGGCCAGCGCGGTGTAGGCGTGCTGAACCGGTGGCCGGAGCTGCCCGAACCGGGACGCCCAGCCGGGGTCAGCGCGGCCCGGCCCAGCCGGAGGCGCGCCGAGATGATCGTCCCAGGGCACCCGCACGATCGCCCGGCACCGGCCCCGGACCACGAGCTCGGCCTGCTCCACGTGGGTGATACTCCGCTTGCTCACCCCGTTGATGACCGCGATCGAGGTGCTGCCCAGGTCGCCGTAGCCGTGCCCGTCCAGCCATTCCATCGTCATCGTCAACGCGCGGGCCGCGTCGGCACTGGCCGGGGCGACCAGCACGAGCTGGTCCGCGGCGGCCAGCACCCGGGCCACCGCGGCCGCACCAGGATCGGCCAGGGTGATTGGGTACCGGCTGCCCAGCACGCGTATCAGCCTGACGTACTCCGCGTCGCTGAGATCGGCCCGGCCGCCGGCGGCCGGGTCGTGCGCGATGAAGTTCAGCGCGCCCTGGCCCGGTGCGCTGACCGGCGGCTGGCCTGCCAGCAGGCCGCGCGTGGTGACGGCCGGGGCAGTGCCGGCCAGCTCAGTCAGTGACGCCGGGCCGGGGTTGAGGTCCAGCGCGGCCACCGGCTCCGTGCGCAGGCTGGCCAGCACGTCCGCGAGCATCAGCGTGGTGACCGACTGACCGGCGCCAACCGTGCAGCCCAGCAGCACGATCAGCCGGGAACCGCGGATCGGCAGCAGTGCCCGGGCCCGGTCCCGCCGTTCCATGTCCGGCCGGCCTGGCCCCTGGCCGCCTGGTACCACCCGCACGCGTTCCCGCCAGCTGGCTCCGGCGCCAGGCTGCCCGGGCGCGCCCAGCGCCCGCTCCACGGCCGCGGGCCGGGCGCCGGCACTCCCCCGTACCACCACGACGGGCGGGGCGGCCGGGCGCGGTACGCCGCCCGGGGCCTGGGCAGCCACCTCAGCCGGCGGCCCGGGGACAGCGGGCGCCGCGCGCGTGGGTGCCTCGGGGGTGGCGGCCGCGGCCGGGGAGGTGGCGAACGCCGCGGTCCGCTCCGGCCCGGTCACGGTGGGCCGCTCCGGCCCGGTCACGGTGGGCCGCTCCGGCCCGGTCGCCTGGGCCGGTACCGGGACGGCGGCCGGCGGCGGGGCCGGGCGGGCCGGCGCCGGGTCCGTTGCCTGCCCCGGGTCAGCTGGGGGCGTGGCCGGCGCGGCGGAGGACACCGGCGGGCTGGGCTGCGCCCGCCGCTCGTCATGCGCGATCTCCAGCGGCCTGGCCTGCGTCGGCGCGGCAGCCGGTGGTGCGGCAGCCGGTGGTGCGGCAGCCGGTGGTGCGGTGACCGGCAGGTCCTGGGCCGCGGCGGGCCCGGCCACCGTGGGCGGCGCCGCCCGGGCCACCGGCCACCCCGTTGCTGATGGACCGGGCCGTCCCGGCCACACCGGCCGGGACGTGGGGCCAGCCTGGCCTGGCCGGCCAGCCTGATCGTGCTGGGCCTGATCACGCTGAGGTGCCGCGGCCGGCGGCGCGGGCGCAACGGCCGGCGGAGACTGAGCGAGCGAGACCGGCTGTGCCACCGCGGCGCCGGGGGTATCTGGGCCGGCCGGGGCACCCTGGCCGCGCAGGCGGGCCGGATCAGCCGGGGCCGCGGCGGCGGCCGGTGCGGGCTGGCCGAAGGCGGCCGGCCGGGACAGCGCGGCGGGCGGCGGCGCTGGCATCCGCTGCCCCGGCGGGACGGCCGGCCGCGGCTGCACCGGCGGACCGGCCGGGGCCGGGCGGCCAGCCTGGCGGGGGCGGCTCACCGCAGGCGCAGGGCCGGCCGTGCCTCGCACGGTGGCCTGGGCCGGCCCACGGGCGCCGGCCGTGCCGGGGCGGGCCGTGGCCGGGCGGGCCGTGGCCGGGATAGCGGCCGCCCGGACAGCCCGGGCCGGGACCGCCGCGGCGGCGGGGGCGGACGCAGGCTGGGCGATGGCCGGCACCGCCTTCTTGGCGGGCACGTTCTGCCGGTCCGGCACCGCGGCCGGGACCTCGGCCTCCTGCTCCTGCTCGGCCCGGCGCCAGACCCGGCCGACTACGGCGATCTCATCCTGCTCGGCTAGCGGGCTCAGCCGGCACCAGGTGGCCGGCTCCCCCAGGTAGCGGACCTGGGAGATGACCAGTTCGGGCAGCCGTTTGCTCTCCAGGACAGGCCGGGTCGCCAGCCAGGTGAGCACCGCGGGCGGCAGCACGTACAGCCAGAACAGCGTGTGGCTGAACGGGAGGCCGAGCACCGTGAGGATGATCACGTACGGCACGGTGATCGCGGCGAAGACAGCGATCTGGCCGACCGGTACCGGCATCGGCAGCCTGAAGTCATACAGCTTGTACAGCCGTTTCTCAATGCGCCAGATGCTGGTATAGGTGGGCAGATCCACCAGGTGCTCTCCTTCCGGCCGGAGCGGAGATCTAGTGAACGCCGAGTGCGTTCGCGATCCCGGTGGCCAGGGTCTGCACGATGCTCGGTGTGTAGAAGATCACCGCGATCGCGACGGCGAGCACGAGGAATTGCACGAAGCGGATGATTTCCCTGGTGAACAAGAAGAACAGGGCCACGATGCCTACGATCCCGAGGAAGAGCGGCCCAAATAGCCCTTGCAAATAGCTGACCAGACCCGAGGTGCTGAGCGACGACGAGGCCGCGACGACAAGCGATTGGTGGTAGGACATCGATCTACTCCGGGTTATCGGGGGGTCACGCCTGGCCGGGCGGGGGCGTATGGCCATCGAAATCTGATCATGGGGACTCCGGCGGCGCCGTTGAGGTGCTGATGTCACTCACGTACCAGGTGCCGTTGCTCTGCACGACCGTCATGGCGTAGCTCATCTGGAGCTGAGCGGGAGTGGCCTTGGTGGCCTGACCGTTTCCGCTTCGGGCTGGGACACTCCAGGTGACCGTGGCAATGATATGGCGGGTGTTGCCTCCGGTGGGCACGGTGAGGCTGGTGATGGAGTGAAAGTCTACGGCTCCGTTCAGCCCGGTGATCGTGGTGCCGCTGGCCAGGAACCGGCCGAGTGTCGCCTGGTTACCGCTGGCGTACGCCTGGAAGAACGCCGGCAACTGGTTCATCAGGGTGGCCTGCAGCGCCGTGTCCGTGCTGGGCGGCGTGGCCGTGGGCAGGCTGGCCTTGGCCGGGGCCGGCAGCCAGGCCGGCGCGCCCGAGACGACCAGCCCGCCGGACGACGCGTAGATCGGCACGCCCAGTTCCATCAGCTGCCCATTGACCCGGGCCAGCAGTGTCACCACCGCATGGTGGGCATCCCGGACATCTGTGCCGGCCACCTGTGCCGACTGCAATTGTGACGTGCCAGCTCCATTCCAGCCCAGTTGCGGATCCGACCCAGATGGCAGAAAAGTACTTAGTGCATTCGCTCTCTGCGTCGCATCAGCCGGGCTGAAATTCAGATACACCGCACCAAACTGCAAGGCGTAGGCGTCGGCCTGAGTAACCGGGAACGCGGAACCCGAGCTGCTGGTAGCAGCCGGGGTGGTGGCACCCGATTGCTTTTCCCCGGTCACGATGGCCACTACCCCGCGATAACCGATGAGCAGCAGGACAGCCCAGGCGATACCCCGCAGCAGCCAGATCAGCCAGCGGCCGCCGGCTCCTCCCCAGGTCCGGCTGGGACGGCTGGGGGCGGGTGCGTCAGGTTCGGAGAAGTCGGTTCCCGCTTCGTAGCCCAGGTCGTGCTCGACCGAATGCGGACTGCGTTCGACGGTTGACCGGCGAACCATCGCACCTCCGCTCGCTCCTGCGCACGCGCAGCAATGAGTTGCGGTGCCTTCCTATGCCGTCTACCGGCTATGTCTACCGGCTATTCTGCGTCATGAATCGCTCACGGGCGAGCCTTTGCCCAGACTCCTTGTGGTCCTGGTCGGCAAAGGATCCGGCGATTGAGCACCGCTCGAACCAGGCGATTGATCGCCATCTGGCCCTGACCTGGGCATATGGCGATATACAGCTTTCCGGATCCACTCCCAGGGGATCCGCCGGGTCAGCGCGGTAAGAAGCGTAGCGAGCTGGGCGGACCGTATCCAGGACCGCGCCGCACGTGTCTTGCGCGGCTACCGTGCCGTGGCGGGCCGGTCAGGTTGCTGGGACCCGATGCGCTGCAATTGACCATAGCGCCTCGTGAGACACGCCGATACCATCGCCAGATGAGCGCCGTGCGGCCCGTCATATCACGTGTGGCCTGCGCCGTTACCGCATCGGCGGGCAGTGTCCTATTGACAATGGCTGCTGCATCGGCCACGGCGGCCCAGCCCGCCACGGCGGCCCAGTCCGCCACGGCGGCCCAGCCCGCCACGGCCGGCCCGGGCCAGCTGCGGGTGGGCACGCTCACCCTGCGCCACTGCGCGTCGAAGCCGGTCACGTTCTGCGGCCGTCTGGCCGTGCCGCTGGATTACTCATCGGCCGCCAGCCCGCCGATCCAGCTCGGCTTCCGCTGGCTGCCGGCCGCCCGTCACCCGGCCGGGACCATCCTGGCCGTCGAGGGCGGGCCCGGGTACGCGTCCACCGGTTCGGAGCCGGAGTACCGGCGCCATGGCCGGCCCGCTGCTGGCCACCCGCAACCTGCTGCTGGTCGACCTGCGCGGCACCGGCACTTCCACCCCGGTGAACTGCCGCGGGCTCGAGCGGGCCGGCGCCCGGCAGTACGGCCCGCATTTCAACCAGCTGGTCGCGGCGTGCGGCGGGCAGCTCAACCACACCTGGCGCTACCGGGGCGGCGGCTGGGTGCACGCCTCCGATCTGTTCAACACCGCGTACTCGGCACGCGACGTGGCCGGGGTGCTGCGCGCGCTGCGGCTGGGCCGGGTGGACCTGTACGGGGATTCCTATGGCAGCTGGTTCGGCCAGGTGTTCGCGTCCCGGTACTCGGGCCTGCTGCGCTCGGTCACCCTGGACTCCACGTATCAGGTGCTCGGGCTCGATCCCTGGTACACCACCACGGTGGTGACCGCGCGGCGCGCGTTCGCGCAGGCCTGTGAGCGGTCCGCGGCCTGCGCCGCGGCCACCAGGCCGGCCGGGGCCTGGGCGCGGATCGGGGCGCTGGAGCGGCGGCTGGCCCGCGCCCCGGTCAGCGGGACGACCACCACCGCGGGCACCGCCGGCCGGCTGACCGTGACCCCGCTGACCCTGGTCAACCTGGTCAACAACGCGGGCTTCGACCCGGTCGTGTACCAGGACCTGGACGCGGCCGGCCGGGCCCTGCTGCGGCACCACGACGCGGCCCCGCTGCTCCGGCTGGCCGCCCTGTCGCTGGGCTACGACGACACCAACGAGCCGCTGCCCGGGTTCAGCGACGGCCTGTACTTCGCCGTGTCCTGCACCGACTACGTGCAGCTGTTCAGCCGGTCGGCGCCGCCCGCGGTCCGGCACCGGCAGTACCAGGCCGCGCTGCGCCGCGAGCCGGGCGGCACGTTCGCGCCGTTCAGCGTGACCCAGTGGACCTCGATGGATCAGTACACCGAGGCCTACAGCGCGTGCCTGGACTGGCCCACCCCGGCCCGGTCCGTGCCGCCCATCACCCGGCGGCCGCCACTCGTCCCGCCCCGGCTGCCGGTGCTCATCCTGTCCGGCAGCCTGGACTCGCTCACCCCGCGGCTGGACGGCGCGACGCTGGTCGCCCGGCAGCTGGGGCCGTTGGCCCGGCTGGTCACGCTGGCCAACCTGACCCACGTCACCGAGCAGGACGGCAACAGCGGCTGCGCGATGTCGATCTACCGCCGCTTCATCCGGGACCCGGCCGGGCTGCACACGGAGAACACCGCGTGCGCGGGCCAGGTGGCACCGGTGCACACCGTCGGCAGCTACCCGCGGCTGCTGCGGGACGCCGCTGCGGCCCGCCCGCGGCCTGGCAACCAGGCCAGCCGCCAGGCGCTCCGCGCCGCCACCGTGGCGCTGGCCAGCGTGGGCGACGCAGTGAGCCGGTGGCCGCTGCTCAGCGACGACCACGACCTCGGGCTGCGCGGCGGCCAGATCACGTTCTCCGGCGGAACCGACCTGCGCATCACGCTGCACCAGGTGCGCTGGGTCAGCAACGCCACCATCGACGGCCGTGCCGTCTGGGATCAGTCGTCAGGCTGGGTGACCGCCCACCTGGCCGTGGACCCGGACGGCGGCGCACCCGTGCGGCTGACTGGCCGCTGGCTGGCGTTCGGCAATCAGAAGCAGGTCGCGGTGATCGCCGGCCAGCAGGGCGGCCGGCGGCTGGCCGCCACCTGCCCGGCGCCCTGAGGCGGCCCCTCCTTATCCTCGGGCGCATGGATGCCTGCGCGGAGGCCTGGGTGGTGGCCGGGCCGCCCGGCTCGGGGAAGAGCACGGTGGCCGGGCTGCTGCTCGCCGCGCTGGTGCCGGCGCCAGCCCTGCTCGACAAGGACACCATGTACGGGGCATTCGTTACCGCCACGCTGGCCGCGGCCGGCCGCCCGGCCGGGGAGCGCGAGGGCCCGTGGTACGACGAGCACATCAAGGTGCACGAGTACGCGGGGATGACCGCCACCGCCCGGGAGATCCGTTCGCACGGCTGCCCGGTCCTGCTGTCCGGCCCGTTCACCCAGCAGATCCACGACGCCCAGCGCTGGCAGGCCTGGGCGGCCGAACTCGGCGGCGGGACGGTGCGGCTGGTCTGGGTCCGGTCGGACGCGGCCACCCTGCGGCACCGGCTGACCGGGCGCGAGTCGGCCCGGGATACGGGCAAGCTGGCCGGCTTCGGCCAGTTCACGGCCAGGATGCGGCTCGGCGCCACACCCGCCGCGCCGCACACCGAGATCGATAACCGGCTGACGTCAGCCCGGACGCTGGACGAGCAGGTGGCCGCGCTGACCCGGCAGGCTACCGAGTCGTGACCCCAGAGCTGGGTGACCGAGGGGGCCGCTCATTTGTCATATGTGCGCCGGAGCCAACGAGCCTCAACGCTCGTCGACATAGGCGGCTCCACCGTCCCGGCATGCCGCGAGCAGCCGCTTGTCACGCGTCCAGAGCCGTGCTCCGCCGACCAGCATGACGGAGCCGAGCAGGTGCACATCCACCGCACTCAGTCCACGCCCCCAGAGCTGACGCCGATCCACCAGCACCATCACTTCCTGATGCGTCAGGACCGGGAACCCCTGGAGGCTTTCAAGGAGGGCCAGCACCTGGTCGCGTTGCTTGATTGACCCGAGCGCCAGTTCCTCGATCACCGCACGATGACATCCGACCCGGTCGTCACGGAGGAACGCAACCAGTGAAGGCTCGCAGGTACGGAAGTGGTCGATCCAGATCGAGGTGTCGACCAGATCACCTGGCGCCGTCCCGCCGACGCGGCGCCGCGGTTGCGCCGCTGTCCGAGCCGCCCAGGGCCGCCAGGCGCTTGGCGCTCTCCACACGGATCAAGGTTTCCAGCCCGTCGCGCAAGAGCGCGGACCTCTCCGTGATACCGGTCAATTCAGCCGCGCGCGCCAAGAGCTCGTCATCGATGGTCACCGTCGTCCGCATCGAGACCCCCGCATCTAAAATGACATCATCTGATGCTACCAATGATGCCATGTCTTGAGCGGTCCGGGCAGCCGCCAGTCGGCGGCTCCCTCGGTGCCGGACCGGTGATACGACCACACGTTGAAGCGGAACTCGACCACGTCGCGCTGCCGATACGCATCTGCGTGGCCGCCGGACCCGGCTTCGACCGCAGCCAGATCAACTATCTGACCAGGGGTTGAGGCACTCAACGCCGGCGCGTTCGAAGTCTCGGGTGTTCCGGGTGACGACGGTCAGACCACGTGCAAGCGCGGTGCCCGCGATGAGCGCGTCGTGCTGGGGCGCTTGGTCTGGTACGTGCATCGCTGCGACGCGGCGGGCGGCCGCGAGATCGAGTGGCAGAATGCGGTCGGCGAAGCCGGTGAGCACGTTGTTTTCGAACCATCGGGTCAGGATGCGGGCCTGGTCGGGGTCGGTTCGCTGTTTCCGCAGGATCCCGGTCTCGATCTCGATGATCGTCACGACACTGACGGCAAGGTCCGCCGCGCTCTGCCCGGCCACCCACTTCTTAACCCCGGAGTCGCCGCGCCGCTTTCGGAGTTCGCTGACGACATTGGTGTCGAGCAGGTACATCACACGTCCGCTGGCCGGATGTCCAAGCCGACCGGCTCAATCTCGAATTCGACCTCCTCGTCCATCTCCAGCCAGTCGGCGAGGTCAGTCGGCGTGCGAAGCAGCCGCTGATACTCGGCGTAGGTCAACAGCACGAAGGACGGGCGGCTGTGCTCGGTGATCACCACTGGTTCTTCCTCGGCCGCGCGCTTGACCTGGCTAGGACGCTGATTGAACTCAGCCGCAGTAACGGTAGTCACATCCACCTCCCTTGAAGTAGTACATGTAACTACATCGTATAGCGCAAGGCCGACGCCCGCAATCCCGCAGATGGCCACCCCTCCAGCAGGCCAGAGGCGGTCAGATGTTGAAGCGGAACTCGACCACAGTCCGCGACCGATACGCATGCGCGGGGCCGCCGGAACCCCGACGTTCCTCAGCTTCAGAGTCCCGCGCGGCTCATTACTTGCCTTCGACCGCGGCGATGAACCCGTCGGGGTCGACAAGGCTGATGGTCAGCGAACTGATCTTGCTCCGGAGAAATAGTGTGCTGGGTTGGCGGGGGGTGTAGCAGGGCGGCTCGATGACGAGCTCGACCAAACCGCTATACGAGCCGTTCACGAGCCAGCGCCCGCGGCCGCCGTGTACCCCGATCGTTCCCCGGACCGACCGCGCGGAGCGGGCGGCTGAGCGCACCGAGCTGCGCGGGATGTCTAGGTGGAAATCAGCCATCCGCACCCGCAGCACGGTGGAGCCGACCTCCACGCCGCCGCGTCCGGGTCCCCCGCCATGACGTGACTCCGTCCGCAGGGAGAACCGGCCCATATCGCTGTAGTCGATAGCGAAAAATCTGGCGTCGGAGGACGAGGTGGCTCCCGGTCCGGCTCCGGCTTGCTGGTGATCCTTGATGACCTCGCGGCGGGCGGTGGCATACGGCTCGCCTGTTTCGGCCATACGCTTGCGAGCTGCTGCCCTGATCCTGTCGTGCGACATCGTGCCTCTGCTCCGGTGGCCGCGTCCCGGCGCCTCGCCACCGCATAGAGGGAACCACGATGGAAGTGAAGAGTCCACGTGAGGGCTGTGCCGCTCTTGTCCTCGGGCACTACCACCAGCGCCGGGCTGGCGTAGCTAGGAGCAGGCAGACGTGGCTGCCAACCGGCAGGATATCTCAGCCAGACCAGGCGTCACAACCGGCGCCGCCCCATGACAGAACCGCTTGCCGTCAGGTTCGGCAGACGTCTGAGAGGCCGATCAGGTCTCCGCACAACTACTAGACGGCCGTACCGTTCCAAATCCGGTGAAGACGGCGCGGCGGCTCAGGCTCGATCAGACGTTAAAGCGGAACTCGACTACGTCGCCGTCGCGCATCACGTAGTCCTTGCCCTCGATGCGGGCCTTGCCCGCGGCCCGGGCGGCGGCCAGTGAGCCCGCCGCGACCAGGTCGTCGTAGGCCACGATCTCGGCCTTGATGAACCCGCGCTGGAAGTCGGTATGGATTACCCCGGCGGCCTCCGGCGCGGTAGCGCCGGCCGGGATCTCCCAGGCCCGGACCTCCTTGGGCCCAGCGGTCAGGAACGTCTGCAGGCCGAGCGCGGCGAAGCCGGCGTGGGCCAGCCGGTTCAGCCCGGGCTCCCCCAGGCCGAGTCCGGCCGCCATCTCGGCCGCCTCGTCCTCGGGCAGCTCGGCCAGCTCGGCCTCGGTCTTGACGTCGAGGAAAACGCTCTCGGCCGGGGCGATCTGGGCGGCCAGCTTGGCCCGCAGGCCCTCGTCGGCCAGCTCGGCCTCGTCCATGTTGAACACGTACACGAACGGCTTGGCCGTCAGCAGCTGCAGCTCCCGCAGGTCGGCCAGGTCGATGCCGGCCGCGGCCGCTCCGGCGTACAGCGTGGTCCCCCCGTCCAGCAGCTGCTGCGCCGCGTCGGCGGCATGGGCCACCCGCTGGCGTTCCAGGTTCTTGGCGAATCTGGCTTCCTTGGCCAGCCGCGGCACGGCCTTCTCGAGCGTCTGCAGGTCGGCCAGGATGAGCTCGGTGGCGATCGTGTCGATGTCCCGGCTGGGCGACACGTCGCCGTCCACGTGGCTCACGTCCGGGTCGGTGAACACCCGTACGACCTGGACGATCGCGTCTGTCTCCCGGATGTGCGCGAGAAACTGGTTGCCCAGCCCCTGCCCCTGCGATGCGCCGCGGACCAGCCCGGCGATGTCCACGAAGCGGGCCGTGGCCGGGACGATCCGGGCCGAGCCGAACATCCCGGCCAGCACGGCCAGCCGCGGGTCGGGGATGCCGACCACACCCACGTTCGGCTCGATGGTCGCGAACGGGTAGTTCGAGGCCAGCGCGCTGGCCCTGGTCAGCGCGTTGAACAGGGTGGACTTGCCCACGTTGGGCAGCCCGACGATGCCGATGGAGAGACTCACCCCGCGAGTCTAGGCGGTCCGGCCGCCCGCCCAGTTCTGTCGGTGCCCGCTGCCACCATGACGCCCGTGACCGTGATCTCGGTGTCGGCCGTGTTCCTGGTGGGTGTGCTGCTCGGTACGGTGATCGGCTTCCTGTACGCGCGGAGCCGCCAGGCGGCCGCCGCGGCCGAGCTGACCGGCCAGGTCCGGGCGGCCGAGGAACGAGCCCGGGCCGCACTGGACCGCGCCGCGCTGGCCGACGGCCAGCTCGGCCAGCGCTTCGAGGCGCTCTCGGCGCAGGCGCTGGACGCCGGCGCCCGCCGGTTCATCGAGATGGCCGAGGGCCGGCTGAATGCGGCCAACGTGGCCGCGGCTGGTGAGCTCGAGGCCCGCCGGGCCGCCGTCGATCACCTGGTTGCCCCGCTCCGCGAGACGCTGGCCCGGCTGGAGGCCCAGCTCCGCGAGTCGGACGCGGACCGGCTCCGGTCCCACGCCGCGCTGGCCGAGCAGGTGACGATCGCCAGGAAGAGCTCGGAAGAACTGCGCGCCCAGACCCAGGCGCTGGTTACCGCGCTGCGCCGGCCCGAGGCCCGCGGCCGGTGGGGTGAGATGCAGCTGCGCCGGGTCGTCGAGCTAGCTGGGATGAGCGCGAGGTGCGATTTCGAGGAGCAGGTCAGCGTCACGACCGACCATGGCGCCCAACGCCCGGACATGGTGGTGCGGCTGGCCGGCGGGAAGAACATCGTGGTGGACTCGAAAGTTTCACTTGCCGCGTACCTGGAGGCGGCCGAGACCACCGACGCGGGCGTACGGGCAGCGCGGCTGCAGGCGCACGCCCGGCACCTGCGGGATCACGTCGACCAGCTGGCGGCCAAGTCGTACTGGTCGGTGCTCAGCCCGGCCCCGGAGTTCGTCGTGCTGTTCATCCCCGGCGAGGCCTTCCTGGCCCCGGCCCTGGAGCATGACCCGGCCCTGCTGGAACACGCGATGAGCCGCCGGGTGCACATTGCCACCCCCACTACGCTGGTCAGCCTGCTGCGCACCGCTCAGTACGCCTGGCAGCAGGCCGCGCTGTCGGAGAACGCGCGGGCCGTGTTCGATCTCGGCCGGCAGCTCTACGAGCGGATCGGCCGGCTGGGCGGGCAGGTGGACAAGCTCGGCAAGGCACTGACCACCGCCGTCGCCGCGTACAACCAGGCGGTGGGCGCGCTGGAAGGCAACGTGCTGGTCAGCGCGCGCCGGCTGAATCAGCTCGGTGTGGTGGACGCCGACCTGGACCCGCCGGGCCTGGTCGAGGCGACCACCCGCGCGCTGTCCGCCCCCGAGCTGACCGTCGCGGCCGAGACCTTGACTGCCGTGCCCGGCGGCCAAGAGGCCACCGGATAATAGCCGGGTGTCCTCCGACAGCGAGCATGACGATGCACCAGCGTCCCCGGTGGACCCGCTGTCGCGGGCCGGCCACCTGGAATACGACCGGATCCTGTTCCTCAGCGATGCCATCTTCGCCATCGCCATCACGCTGCTGGTGCTGGAGATCCGGGTACCGGGCCATCCCAACCCGGCCAGCGAGATCCACGCCGCGCTACGCAACATCCTCAGCTTCGGGATCAGTTTTGTGGTGATCGGGCTGTTCTGGATGGGCCACCACTCGATCAGCCGCTACATCGGCGCGTTCGATCGCCGCCTCATCGCCCTCAACCTGGCGTTTCTCGGCGTCATCGCGTTCCTGCCGTTCCCGACCGGGCTGCTCTTCGAGATCAGCAGCGGCCCGCGTCCGTGGGCGTCCACGGTCTTCTACGCCGGGTGCATCGCCCTGGCCGGCGTGGCCGAGCTGGCCATCTGGCTGTACGCGGGCCGCCACGACCTGCTGGCCCGCGGCACCCCACTAGCGCTGCGGCGCAGCGTGACGCTCCGGTTGCTGGTCGCCCCGGTCGTGTTCCTGCTGTCGATCCCGGTCGCGTTCTACTCCACCAACCTCGCCACTGTCTTCTGGCTGCTGATCGCGGTGGCCAACTCGCTGGTCGGGCGTCGCGCCAGCCATAGCGAGCCGGCCAGCTGACGCCGAGACGGCTGGGCGGCGGGGCCCTGGCGTGTCATCGGCCCGGTTGACGGCTACTCCGGGGTAGCGTGGCTGGGGTCGCCGTTGCGGGCCCGGCGCCGGCCTGGGGAGGAGGGCAGGGTGTCCCAGCCATGGCAGGACGCATCCTGGGCTCCGAGCCCGCCCGCCCCGGACTGGGCCGAGGCTGACCCAGCCGGGCCGGCCGAGGACGCCGCGGCGGACGCGACCGGCCTGACCGGGACGGACTCCCGCGATGCGGGCGGCGGGGCCGGCCACGGCGCAGCGGCGGACCCGGCCCAGGGCCAGCACCCTGGGCGTCGGCGCGGGCCCCTGCTCACCGGGCGCGGCGCCATCGCGGGCATGCTTGTCGTCTTCTTCATCGGGGTGCTGGCCGCCAGCTGGCTGCACTGGAGCCTGCTCGCCGCGGGGAGCTTCGTAGCGGGCAGCGCGGCCGCCGCGTGGTACACGAAACGACGTGACCTGCTCACCGTGGCGGTCAGCCCGCCGCTGCTGTTCTTCGTCGTGGTGATCTGTGTCAAGGCCCTGACCGCAGCCGGGAACACGCTGCTGTCCACCGTGGAGGGGACCGCGCTGACCCTGGCCAACATGGCGCCCTGGCTGTTCATCGGGGTGGTGCTGTCGCTGGCCATCGCGTGGTTCCGCGGCCTGCCGCACTGCGTGGCTGCCCTCCGGCGCGACCTGCGCCCGGATCTGGCCCGGCGGCGGCCCGGCGGTACCGGCGCCCCGGGGAGCCCGAGGTGCCCGGAGAGCCCGGAGAGCCCGGAGAGCCCGGAGAGCCCAGCCAGCGTGGGTGGCTACCGCCCCGCCGTCAAGCGCTACCGCTGAGCCGGGTCAGCGCGCTGCGGACCGACGCAGCTCCGGGGGCAGCGCGAAGACCAGCCGCTCCTCGACCGCCTCGACTTCTTCCACGGTGCCGTAGCCGAGCTCGGCGAGCCGCTCCAGCACGCCGGACACGAGTTCTTCCGGCACCGAGGCGCCGCTGGTCACGCCGACCGTGCCCGCGCCGTCCAGCCACGGCGGGTCGATATCCGACGCGCTATCGACCAGGTATGCAGCCGGGGTGCCGGCTTCCACCGCCACCTCGACCAGGCGGACCGAGTTGGACGAGTTGTCCGACCCGACCACGATCATCACGTCCGCGTCGCGGGCGATCTTCTTGACCGCGGCCTGGCGGTTCTGCGTGGCGTAGCAGATGTCGTCGCTGGGCGGGTCGATGAGCTGCGGGAAGCGTTCCCGCAGCGCGGCCACGGTCTGGATCGTCTCGTCCACGGACAGTGTGGTCTGGGACAGCCAGGCCACCTTGGACGGGTCCCGGACCTGCACATCCGCCCCGCCCTCGGGGCCGTCGACCAGGTGAGTGCGGGCGGGCGCCTCACCCGTGGTACCAACCACTTCCTCGTGGTTCTCGTGCCCGATGAGCAGGATGTCGTAATCCTGGGCCGCGAACCGCCTGGCCTCGTTGTGCACCTTGGTGACCAGCGGGCAGGTCGCGTCGATGGTCCGCAAGCCACGCCGCTTCGCTTCCTCACGGACGGCCGGGGACACGCCATGCGCGGAAAAGACCACGACCGCCCCCTCCGGGACGCTGTCCGCCTCCTCCACGAAGATCGCGCCACGCGCTTCCAGCTCCCGGACCACGTGCGTGTTGTGCACGATCTGCCTGCGCACGTAGACGGGAGCCCCGTAGCGCTCGAGGGCCATCTCGACGGCCTGTACGGCCCGGTCGACGCCAGCACAGTAACCGCGGGGCTTGGCGAGCAGTACGCGTCTGGTAGTCACGGGCATGTCCCCTATGGTAGATGAGCCCGCCGTACCCCATGCAGCGCCGCACGCCTCATCCGCTCATCCGCGACGCGGCCAGGCCGGGTCTCCGGACTCAGTAGGCTGAGCGTCGCCGCCCGCGTAGCCGGGCCCAGCCGGATCTGGTACGACTGCCCGGGGACGGCCGAGCCGGCGCGCCGGGGGCCCCGGTACGCCGGGAACTCAGCCTAGGAGAAGGATCACAATGCCTTTGCCTTCGGTTAGTGACCGCATCAAGGAGCTCCCCGGCCAGGCGCTGCGTACCATGTTCGCCGGCATCGGCCAGCTACTGCTCGCCGCCGACAAGGCCAGGGCACAGATCATGGGCTCGGTGGACGCGCCGGCCCAGCGGCCGGCCCGGGACGCAGGGCGGCCGGCCCAGGGCGGGGAGCGGCCGGCCCAGGGCGGGGAGCGGCCGGCCCAGGGCGGGGAGCGGCCGGCCCAGGGCGGGGAGCGGCCGGCCCAGGAGGCGGTCAGCCCGGCGGTGAGCGGCACACGTCCGGCCGGCCCTGCTCGAGCGCGCCGCCCGGCGGCGGCCCGGCAGACCCCGGACCGAGGTGACGTTCGCTGGCGGTCGCTGGATAAGACGGGGAACGTCCGGCTGCTCAGCGACGGGGATGGGGAGCTGGCCGACGCAGCGCACCCGGCGCCGGCCGCAGTCGCCGAGCCGGCCCCCGCGCCCGCCGGGGCTGAGCACACCGGGGCTGAGCCTGCTGTGCCGGAAGCTGCCGAGCTGACTGTCCCAGAACCTGGCCAGCTGGCCGAGCGGGAGCCCGCAACGGTGGCCGAGCCCGGGCCCGCTCAGCTCGCCGTCCCTGAGCCCGCCGAACTGGCCGAGCCCACGCCAGCTGTGGTGGCCGAGCCCACGCCAGCCGTGGTGGCCGAGCCCACGCCAGCCGTGGTGGCCGAGCCCACGCCAGCCGTGGTGGCCGAGCCCACGCCAGCCGTGGTGGCCGAGCCCACGCCAGCCGTGGTGGCCGAGCCGGAGCCCGCGGAGCCGGCCCACGCCGCGGCCGCCCCAGAAGCGCTCCCCGTGCCTGGCTATGACCAGCTGTCAGTAGCCTCGCTCCGGGCCCGGTTGCGGGTGCTGGACACGGCCCAGCTGCGCACGCTGCTGGGCTACGAGCAGGCGCACCAGAACCGGGCCGACGTGATCACCATGTTCGAGCGGCGGATCGCCAAGCTGGAGGCCGGCGGCTGAGCGCCGGCCGCACGCTGGGCCCGGGCCGGTCATGATGGCGCTGGACACCTCCGCGGAGGCGCCGGTCCCGGTCCGGACCATTCTGCGGCTGACCGGGGAGTGGATCAGCCGCCTCGGGCGGGTCTGGGTCGAGGGCCAGATAGCCGAGCTCACCAGGCGCGGAGGCACAGTCTTCCTAACCCTCCGCGACCCGGTGGCCGCGGTCTCGGTCCGGGTCATCTGCCCCCGGACCGTGCTGGACGCCACCGACCCCCCACCCGGGGAAGGTGCCCGGGTGGTGATCTGGGCCAAGCCCGACTTCAACACCAACCGGGGAGCGTTCTCGCTGGCCGCGCTGGAGATCCGTGCGGTCGGCATCGGCGAGCTGCTAGCCCGGCTCGAACGGCTGCGTCGTACTCTGGCTGCCGAAGGACTGTTCGCCCTGGAGCGCAAGCGCCCACTGCCGTTCCTGCCTGGCACGATCGGCCTGATCTGCGGGCGTGACTCGGCAGCAGAAAGGGACGTGCTGCGCAATTCGGCGCACCGCTGGCCGGCCGTGCAATTCCGGGTCGAACAGGTCGCCGTGCAGGGACCGTACGCAGTGCCCGAAGTGCTCGATGCCCTGCACCGGCTGGACGCGGACCCATCGGTCGACGTCATCGTCATTGCCCGCGGCGGCGGCTCGATCGAAGACCTGCTGGCATTCTCTGACGAAGCGCTGATCAGGGCGGTGGCCGAGGTGCACACCCCGGTGGTCAGCGCTATCGGGCACGAGCAGGACTCGCCCCTGCTGGACCTGGTGGCGGACGTGCGCGCGTCCACGCCCACGGATGCGGCCCGGCGGGTAGTCCCGGATGTGGCCGAGCAGTTGGCGCTGATCAGCCAGCTGCGCGGCCGGGCCCGCCGGTGCCTGGCCGGCCGGCTGGAGCGTGAGGCAGGCTGGCTGGCCAGCATGCGCTCCCGGCCCGCGCTGGCCGCACCGGCCCGGGACGTGCAGCGCCGCCAGGAAGCCGTGTCGGCCCTGGCCGACCGGGGGCGCCGGCACCTGGCCGCACTGCTCGACCGGGCCGAAGACGGCGTCGCGCACACCAGGGCCAGGCTGCTGGCCCTCTCCCCGGCGGCCACACTGCGCCGCGGCTACGCCATCGTGCAGCTTCCGGATGGCACCGTCGTCCGGGCTGCGGCGCAGGTGGCCCCAAGCGCCCGGTTGACCATCAGGCTGGCCGAAGACCAGCTCAGCGCGGTCGCGGACACGGCCGACCCGGCAGCTGCGGGCGAGGAAGGCACCGGAGCGGGCTAACAAGCCAATTCCGATTAGCTGCCCCGGCGTTTCTACCCATCGCGCAGCGGCGAAGATCAGATCATTGCCGTGAGCCGGGGGGAACAGCGCAATGGTGACAGAACAGGCCAGCAACGGCGCCGCGGCCGCCGGCACGCCGGCGCGGCGGCCGGGACTCGATGGGCTCCGGGCGCTCGCCGTCCTGGCTGTTATCGCCTTTCATGAGCAGCTCACGGCATTCCCCGGGGGCTTCCTCGGGGTCGATGTCTTCTTCGTGCTGAGCGGTTACCTCATCACCGACCTGCTCGTAGCGCAGTGGAACCGTTGCGACCGGCTGCGGCTGGGCAGCTTCTGGGCCCGCCGGGCGCGCCGGCTGCTACCCGCCCTGGCCACCATGCTCGTGGTGGTGACCGCGGCTACCGCGATCATCGAACCAGGTCAGCTGGCCGCGCTGCGGCCGGCCCTGCTGGCCGCGGTCACGTATTCGAGCAACTGGTGGCAGGCGCTGCAGCACCAGTCGTACTTCACCCAGTTCGGCCCGCCACCCCCGCTGCAGCACCTGTGGTCACTGGCCATCGAGGAGCAGTTCTACCTGGTCTGGCCGCTGCTGCTGATCGTGCTGCTGGGCTGCTGCCAGAGCAGCCGACTCCGGACCGGCGCCGCCTGGCTGTGCGCGGGCCTGTCCGTCCTGGCCACGATGCTGATCTACGTGCCCGGAGCCGACCCGTCCCGGGTCTACTACGGCACCGACACGCACTCGTCGGCGATCCTGGTCGGGGCGGCACTGGCGCTCAGCTGGCCGCTGCAGCGGCTAGGTAAGCTGACCACGGATCAGGCCCGGATCACGGACGGCCTCGGGCTGGTCGGGCTAGCGCTGCTGGGCTGGGCCGTGGGTCATTACCGTGGCGACGACCGGGCACTGTACCCGGCCGGGCTGCTGACCGCCGCGCTGGCCGCCGGCGCCGTGGTGCTGGCCGCGGCCAGCCCGGGCCTGATCAGCTGGGTGCTCGGCCTGCCGCCGCTGCGCTGGATCGGCGTCCGGTCCTACGGCATCTACCTCTGGCACTGGCCAGTGATCGCGCTGACCACCGCGGCCCTGGCCCAGACCCGTCCTGGCCCGCTGGTCTGGGCCGCCGAAGCCGTGGTGGCCATCGGCCTGGCCGCCGCGTCCTGGCGGTGGATCGAGCAGCCCATCATCCGGGATGGATTCCGGGTCACGGCCCGGTCCAGAACACAGGCGCTGACCAGATCGCTGCGCGTGATGCACCGGGGCCCGGCCGGGATCTTCCCGGCGGTGGGCGTCCTGGCCGCGGCCGCGGTGACGTTCACCGCAGGCTACGGCGTGCTGCAAGCCCATGGCTCGTCTGGGCTGGCCCAGCAGATCAGCCAGGGTGTCCGGGTCAGCCAGCACGATCTGGCTGGGCAGCCCAGGCTGGCCGGGCAGCCCGGGGTTCCGTCAGCCCGCCCGTCCCCCGCCCTGGCCAGCCCATCGGCCGTCACCCCAGCGGCCACCGCTGCACCGGCCGGCGGCAGGCCAGCTCCGGGCCCACCCCGGGCCGCACTCGCCCCGGGCCGGGTATCCGGGGCCCAGGTGACCGCGATCGGCGACTCGGTGATGCTCGCCTCTGCCCCGCAGCTCCAGCACGCGATGCGCGGCATCGCCATCGACGCCCAGGTCAGCCGACAGGTGAGTGCCGGGCTCAGCCTCGTCCAGCAGCTGGCCGCGGCGGGCATGCTGCGCCACGTGCTGGTGTTCGCGCTCGGCACCAACGGCAGCTTCACCGCCCAGCAGATGTACCAGCTGCTCCGGATCACCGGGCCGGACCGTGAGCTGGTGCTGGTGAACACGTACGAGGCCAGGCCATGGCAAGCTGGTGACAACCAGCTCATCGACGCGACCGCCCGCAGGTACCGGAACGTGTTCCTGGCCAACTGGTTCAGCACCATCGAGCACCGCACCAGCCTGCTGTGGCCGGACGAGGTCCACCCGCTGCCGCCCGGCGCGCGGCTCTACGCCCGCACGGTGGCCAGGGCGGTGCGCGCCGCGCTGGCCGGGGGCCGCCCTGGCCCGGCGAGCGGCGGCCACTGCCCCGCCCGGCCGGGCCGCTGCCATAGCTGAGGCCGGCACGGCCAGTCACCCGGACGGCACGGTGCCGCCGGGCAGGCCACCCGGACGGCCGGGTGCCGGACGGCTGGGTGCCGGACGACCGGACGGCCGGGCGCCGGACGACCGGACGGCCGGATGACCGGCCGGCTACGTTGATGCGGTGAGCGCCACGGAGAGCCAGCCCGCCGGGTCCGCCGGCGGCCCGGCCGCGCTCAGTTACGAACAGGCCAGGGATCAGCTCACCGAGGTGGTGCGGCAGCTCGAGGCGGGCGGCCTGACCCTGGAGCAGTCGCTCGAGCTCTGGGAGCGCGGCGAGCGGCTGGCCGCGATCTGCGAGCAGTGGCTGGAGGGCGCCCGGGCCCGGCTGGAGGCGGCGGCCGCCACCCGGCCGCCAGCCGCCGCCGGACCCGGCACCGGGCACTGACCAGCCGGGTCAGCCCCGGGGCGCCGGGCGGATCGAGGACATCACGTCGAGCACCCCGTCGGCCAGTTGCCGGGCATGCCCGGCGTCCTCACCCAGCGAAACCTCGGCCACGGCGAGCATCAGCGCCCCGGTCATCACCACAGCCAGCGCTTCATCCAGCGGGTCGGTGCCGCGGGCGAAGAAGTCGGCGTTGCGGTCGGCCCAGTCGCGCAGCCGCTGCCGCATGATCAGGTCGAAGCCCGGTGGCGCGTCACCACAGACGAACAGCCGGGACAGCTCCCGCTCCTGGACGCACCCGTCGAGGTAAGCGCGCGCCGCGGCGACGAACAGCTCCCTGGGCTCGGCGGCCACCCCGTGGGCATCGTGGGCGGCCCGGGCCCCCCGGACCGCCTGCCGCGCCCGCCGGGCCTGACTCTCGTGGAAGTCCTCGAACAGGGTGACGTACAGATCAGCCTTCCCGGTGAAGTGGTGGTAGAGGCTGCCCACACTGGCATTGGCGCGGGCTACGATCTCGGTCACCGCGGCCTGCGCGTACCCGACTGAGGTGAACACCTCCCGGGCGGCTCTCAGCAACGCGGCCCGCGTCGCGGCACCGCGGTCAGCGGACCGCACGGCAGGCTGCGGAACATCTGTCGTCATTCGCCGGTCACCGCTGCGCAGCGCTCCCCACGTCGGGCGTCGGGGTGGGTCACCCACGGCGCTAAGGCTACGCCGCCTGTGCTACCTGGCCGCCTCGCCCTCTTTGCGCTCGGCCCGCCGGGCCCGGGCTATCCTTCTCCCGATCATGTCCGCGAGCGCCGTGGTGATCCAGATGATGATCGTCGCCAGCACGTAGGTGTAGAGCCGGTGAATGGTCAGCCCGCTGAGCACCGCGTTGACGATGATCAGAGCGATGATGGTCGAGGCCAGGGCGAGCAGCCCGGCCAGCGCGACCGACGGCTCGCGGACCAGGACCCGCAGCGCGATGAGCTGTATCACCATGTGCACGGCCCAGAACAAGAGAGTGGCCTCGACCACCGCGGCCGCGTCGATGTGGAACTCGGTCAGGACCGCCGCGCAGATCAGCAGCCCGGCCGCGATACCTATCAGCGTGGCCACAAAGCGGATCGCCAGCCGCTTCAGCATCGAGTACCCCCCAGCTCGGCTGTGTTCCTTCCCACTACGTACTGTAAGCCGGAATCCGGCTGCCGCGCCCGGGGATGGTCCCCCACCATCCCGCCGGGGCGCGGCGGGATGCGGTTGAATACATTGGGGCGCGACGGATGTGACCACGGCGCGGCCACCCAGGGAAGGCGGGCTCTGCGATGACCGAGGACGGGGCCACGCTCCGCGGGGACGAAGTCCCTGGTAACACCGCACCTACCGGGGGCACCGGCCCGGCCGGCGTGACCGCGCCGCCGGAGCCGGGCCGCAGTGCACCGGACCGGAACCTGGCCCTCGAACTGGCCCGGGTCACCGAGGCCGGCGCGATGGCCGCCGCCCGGTGGGTCGGCCGGGGCGATAAGAACGGTGCGGACGGTGCCGCCGTGCACGCGATGCGGACGCTGATCAACACGGTGTCGATGAACGGTGTCGTGGTCATTGGCGAAGGCGAGAAGGATCAGGCACCGATGCTCTACAACGGGGAGCAGGTCGGTGACGGCAGCGGCCCGCTGTGCGACGTGGCCGTGGACCCCATCGATGGCACCCGGCTAACCGCGAACGGGATGCCGAACGCCATCTCCGTGCTCGCGGTCAGCGCACGCGGCTCGATGTATGACCCGTCGGCGGTCTTCTACATGTCCAAGCTGGTCACCGGACCGTCTGCGGCGGAGGTGGTGGACATCGAGGCGCCCCCCGCGGACAACATCCGCGCCGTGGCCCGGGCCAAGGGCTGCTCAGCCCAGGACGTCACGGTAGTGATCCTGGACCGGCCCCGGCACCAGCAGCTCATCGCCGAAGTCCGGGCCGCGGGCGCCCGGATCAAGCTGATCACCGACGGCGACGTGGCCGGCGCGATCATGGCTGCCCGCGAGGACACCGGCATCGACCTGCTGCTCGGCGTGGGCGGCACCCCGGAAGGAATCATTTCCGCCTGCGCGGTCAAGTGCCTGGGCGGGGTCATCCAGGGACGGCTGGCCCCCCGGGACGAAGCCGAGCGGAACCGCGCCCTGGCCGCCGGTCACGACCTGAAGCACGTGCTGACCACCGATGACCTGGTTACCTCGGAAGACGCGTTCTTCGCCGCGACCGGCATCACCGACGGCGAGCTGATCGCCGGCGTGCGTTACCGCGGTGGCAGGGCGGTCACCCATTCCCTGGTCATGCGGGCCCGGTCCGGCACCATCCGCAACATCCACAGCGAGCATCAGCTGTGGAAACTGCGCGCCTACAGCTCGGTGAACTTCGACTCCCCGTGCTAGCGCGCCAGCCTGGCCGCGGCTAGCGAGCCCGGCGGAAGAAGCCGGTACGGCGCGGTCGCGGCGTACGGACCTGGACCCGGCCCAGCACGGTGAGCGTGTGCATCTCGATCACCGGCGTCCCGGCCGGGGGCAGCGCCGGAGCGTCCTGCTCCGCGCCCGTGTCCGGCCCGCTGCCCAGCGCCGCGAGACCTGGCATGCCATGCATCTGGACGGCGATGCCCGCGGGCACCAGCATGTTCACCTGACCGCCGAGCACCGTCACGTACATCTGGGTGCGCTGCCGGTGCAGCAGCGCCTCGCGCAGGTCGAGGACCACCTGGCCGCCGATCGCCGTCACCACCAGCCGGTCTGGGACCACCCAGCGGCCTTCCCGCCGCTGGGTGGCGAAGAAGGCGGTCACCGCGCGCGAGTGGTCCAGCCGGAACGGCTGGTCATCGGGCCGGGCCAGATCCTCGGTAAGCCCGGCCAGCTCGCCGAGCGTCCGGGCGGTGTAGGCGCGCTGCACCCGTCCGGCATGCTCTTCCCAGGTGAGCCGCCCGTCGCTCGCGGCCTGCGCCAGCAGGTCCACCACCCGCTCCCGGTCAGCGTCGGATGCGCGCAGATCACGCGGGCCATACCGGGAGCTCATTCACCAGACGATAGCCGCCCGGGCGCTGGACGGCACCGTCCCCGGCTGCGGCTCCCGGCCGGGACAAGGTCCAGGTTAGGCGTAGGTTAGGCTGGCCTGTTAGTTTGCCCATAGCAAGTATCAGCCGTCGGTGAGAAAGAGACCGCCCAGTGGGCCAATCCAGCAACGGCCGCACTCCGGCCGGTACCCAGTCCAACGGGGCCAGCACAGCCACGGGCAGGCTGAGCACCAGCCCGCACTACAAGTGGCTGGCGCTGTCCAACACCACGCTCGGCATGCTGGCCGCGACCACCAACGCCTCGATCGTCATCATCTCGCTGCCCGCCATCTTCCGCGGCATCCAGCTCAACCCGCTGACCCCCGGCAACGTGAGCTATCTGCTCTGGATGCTGATGGGATACCTGGTGGTCTCGGCGGTGCTGGTGGTGACCCTGGGCCGGCTGGGTGACATCTACGGCCGGGTCCGGATGTACAACCTGGGCTTCGCCGTCTTCGCGCTGGGCGCCCTGGCCCTGCCGTTCGACCCGTTCATCGGGCCGGCCGGCGCGCTGTGGCTGATCGGCTGGCGGGTGGTGCAGGCCACCGGCGGGGCCATGCTGATGGCCAACTCCCCGGCCATCCTGACGGACGCCTTCCCGTCCGACCAGCGCGGCACGGCCATGGGTATCAACCAGGTCGCGGGGATCTCCGGCACGTTCATCGGGCTGATCCTGGGCGGCATCCTGGCCGCGGTGGACTGGCGGCTGGTGTTCATCGTCTCCGTGCCGATCGGCATCGGCGGCGCCATCTGGTCCTACCTGAGCCTGCGCGAGATTGGCGTCCGCACCCAGGCGAAGATCGACTGGCTGGGCAACGTCACGTTCGGGCTGGGCCTGATCGGGCTGCTCACCGGGATCACCTACGGCATCCAGCCGTACGGCGGCCACGTTATGGGCTGGACCAGCCCCACTGTGCTGACCGGCCTGATCGGCGGCATCGTGCTCCTGGTGGCGTTCTGTTTCATCGAACTTCGGGTGAAGAGCCCCATGTTCGATCTGCGGCTGCTGAGAATCCGGCCGTTCGCGATGGGCAACCTGGCCACCCTGCTGGCCTCGATCGCCCGCGGCGGCCTGCAGTTCATGCTGATCATCTGGCTGCAGGGCATCTGGCTCATCCTGCACGGCTACAACTACAAGGACACGCCGCTGTGGTCCGGGATCTACCTGCTCCCGCTGACGTTCGGCTTCATCGTGGCCGGGCCGGTGTCCGGCTACCTGTCAGACCGGCACGGCGCACGCTGGTTCGCGTCCGGCGGCCTGCTGGTGTCCGCGGCTGCGTTCGGCGGCCTGCTGCTGATCCCCACCGACTTCGTCTACATCGCGTTCGGCCTGCTCATCTTCGTGGCGGGCGTGGGCATGGGGCTGTTCTCGGCGCCCAACGCGGCCGCCATCATGAACAGCGTGCCGGCCAGGCAGCGCGGCGCTGCCTCCGGCATGCTGGCCACGTTCCAGAACTCCGGGTTCGTGCTGTCCATCGGCATCTTCTTCTCGCTGATGATCGCTGGCCTGTCCAGCACGCTGCCCAGCACCATGTCCCAGGGCCTGATGTCCCAGGGCGTGCCGGCCGGCCTGGCCCACGAGGTCGCCGCGACTCCCCCGGTGGCCAGCCTGTTCGCCACGTTCCTGGGCTACAACCCGATCAAGGAGCTGCTCGCGCCGACCGGCATCCTGTTGCACCTGCCGCCGCACAACGTGGCCGTGCTGACCGGCAAGGAGTTCTTCCCGCACCTGATCGCCGGCCCGTTCCACCATGGCCTGGTCATCGTGTTCAGCATGGCTATGACGGTGCTGGTCATCGCCGCTATCGCGTCGCTGCTGCGCGGCAAGAAGTACGTGCACGACGACCGGGCCATAGCCGGACCGGAAGCCAGCGAGGCGGCCGAGGTCACCGCGGAGACGGCAATCGGCGCCTCGCCCGACCTGGCCGTGGAGGTCGCCGCTGAAGTGGCCGCGGAGGGAACGGACACCGCCGGCCCGGCGGACCGCGCCCCCGACCCGGCCCGCGCCCCCGACCCGGCCCGCGCCCCCGACCCGGCCCGCGCCCCCGACCCGGCCCGCGCCCCCGACCAGGCCCGTACCCCCGACCCGGCGGTCCGGAAGCGAGCTCGCTGACCAGCGGTTATGGCTACGATCCGGCCAACCGTGACCAGGCCGGCCGGCGGCCAGGCCGGCGGGCGGCCACCGGCGCCGCTCCGCGGCCTGCACCACGGCACCCGCCCGGCCCCGCCGTCCAGCGATCGTGACCATGACTCTGGTGTCGCTGGGACGCAATGGCGCTGACGTTAGGGTCCGGGTCTACCGGTGGTGGCGGTGGAGTACCACGACGCGCGTGGGCCGGGCGGCAAGCGAGTAGTTTTCACGTGGCTGGCCCGCTAAGACCGGGACAAAACGGGCATTTACTGTACCAGAGCCGTGAAGAGCTGCCTGGCCGCCCCCGGTGCTGGTGCTGGTGTGCCACACCTGATCGGTGGGATCAACGGGATCTGCCATCCGCGGCCGCCCGCCACGACAGCTGGACCGGGCAAGTCAGCATGGCGCTGGTACGACACCAAAGTCATGATCACGACGCCCTGATCGCTGCGGAATCACCACTGCGGCATCAGTTGTCACGCCAGTCAGCTGAATCCCAGGAGTCAGCAGGAACACTACTGGCTCATTCCGGGGCTGGGCGGCCATCCGATATAGTTAGCTCTGTGAAAGATATTCCGGCGGGCCGGAGCGCCACCTCCGCGGCCGCGACCACCACCACCGCCGCCACCACCACCACCACCACCACCACCACCGCCGTGGACAGCCGGCCGCTGCTCGTGGCCCGGGCCGAGGCGGCTGAGCTGCTGGCCGCGCTCAGCGCGGTACGGCGGAGCGCCCGGCGGGTGGTCCGGCACGCCTGGGCCAGCGATCCGCTGCCCCCGGCGCAGGGTGAGCTGCTCCGCCTGGTCGCCTCCCGGCCGGGTACCGGGGTGGCCGAGGCCGCCCAGGAACTGCGGCTGGCCCCCAACACGGTCAGCACCCTGGTCGGCCGCCTGGTCGACCAGGACCTGCTGAGCCGGGAACGGTCGCTGCCCGACGCCCGGTCGGTCCGGCTCACCGTGACCAGCCGGGGCCGGGCCCGGATCGAGGAGTTCCGGGACCTGCGCGCCGAACTGGCCGGCCGGGCGCTGGCCGAGCTGCCCGCGGCCGACCGTCACACGCTGACCAGTGCCATCCCCGCTCTTATCCGGCTAGCCCAGAAGATCGAGGCACCGTGAACGCCACCGCTAAGGAGGCAGCGTGAGCCCGGAACCCAGCCGTGCCGCACTGAGCGATCCGGCCCCCAGCAGCCCACCCGGGGCCGGCCCCAGCCAGCCCGCGGTCATCTGCCGCGAGGTCAGCTACCGGTTCGGTGAGCACACCGCGGTCGATCACGTGAACCTGTTCATCCGGCCCGGCGAGACGTTCGGCCTGCTCGGCCCGAACGGGGCGGGCAAGACGACCACCATCCGGATGCTGACCACGCTGCTCAAGCCGGCCACCGGCCAGATCACCGTGTTCGGCACGGACACCACGGCCCAGCCGATGCGGGTCCGCCGGATGATCGGCTACGTGCCCCAGCTGCTGTCCGCGGACGCCAGCCTGACCGGGCAGGAGAACGTGGAGCTGTTCGCCCGGTTGTTCGACGTGCCGCGCGCGGTGCGCCAGGACCGGGTCGACGAGGCGCTGGCCGCGATGGGCCTGACCGAGCCCGCACCGCGCCTGGTCAAGACGTACTCCGGCGGCATGGTGCGGCGGCTGGAACTGGCCCAGGCGCTGGTCAACGCGCCCCGGCTGCTGGTACTCGACGAGCCGACAGTGGGCCTGGACCCGATCGCCCGGGCTGACGTCTGGGAGCACATCAGCCGGCTGCGGGAGCGCGCCGGGATGACCGTGCTGATGACCACGCACCATATGGAAGAGGCCGACCTGCACTGCGACCGGGTGTCGCTGATGCACCGTGGCACGGTGCGCGCCACCGGCTCGCCCGCGGAACTGAAGGCCATGCTGGGGCCCGACGCCACGCTGGACGACGTGTTCCGCCACTTCACCGGCGGCACACTGGACGAGGAGACCGGGAAAGGAGGCATCCGTGACGTCCGCCGCGCCCGGCGCACCGCCCGCCGTCTGGGCTGACCAGGACCCCGGCAGCGGCCGGGTCACCATCCGCCAGCTGCTCAGCCGGATGCTCACCCTGTGCTGGGTGGAGCTGCGCAAGCTGCGGCACGACCGCACCGAGCTGTACACCCGGGCCATCCAGCCCGCGCTGTGGCTGCTCATCTTTGGCGAGACGTTCAACCGGATCCACGCCATCCGGACGCCGCATGGCATCTCTTACCTGGCCTACCTGGCGCCTGGCATCCTGGCCCAGTCCGCGCTGTTCGTGGCCATCTTCTACGGCATCCAGATCATCTGGGAGCGGGACGCGGGCGTGCTGACCAAGCTCATGGTCACCCCCACCCCGCGTTCCGCGCTGATCACTGGCAAGGCGTTCGCGGCCGGGGTGCGCTCCATCGTGCAGGCCGCGGTGGTCGTCGTGCTGGCCGCCATCCTCGGTGTGGCACTGACCCACAACCCGCTCAAGCTGCTGGCCACGGCGTGCGTGGTGGTGCTCGGCTCGGCGTTCTTCTCCTGCCTGTCCATGTCCATCGCGGGCATCGCGCTGAACCGGGACCGGCTCATGGGCATCGGGCAGGCCATCACCATGCCGCTGTTCTTCAGCTCCAACGCGCTGTACCCAACCGCGCTGATGCCCGGCTGGCTGCAGGCCATCAGCCGGGTCAACCCGCTGTCCTATGAGGTGGATGCGCTGCGCAACCTGCTCATCGGGGTGCCCGCCAACCTGGCCCTGGACGTCGCCGTGCTGATCGCCGCGGCCACGGCGGGCGTGATCGTAGCCTCGGCCCTGCTCCCCCGGCTGGCCAAATAGCCCGTTCCGGGTGAGCGCGGTGAATTGTGCCTCACCCGCGGGGCACGAATCACCGCGCCGACGAGAAGACCGTCAGTCGGCGCTCGGGGTGGCCGCCGCCTCGCCCAGCACGGCGCGGAGCAGCGTCTCGGCGGCGTCGGTCGCCGCCCGGGCGGTGATCGCGTGGGTGTGCGCCCGGTCCAGGTTGCCGAGCGCGATGCAGTCGTACGCCACCTGCGCGTCGTGCACGGCCAGTTCGAGCTGCCGGGACGCCTCGTCCAGGCTGATCGCCTGTTCGTCGTTTGAAGGCATGCTCACGGTAGATCTCCCTCCTGGCCCGGACCCCGCCCGGCAGCCGCACCGCTGGCCGGCCCGGCCGTCCGGGATGGCCAACCCTTACCCTGCCGTCAGCCGGCCATGCAAGCGCGGCGGCACGCCGACCGGGCCACGGCGCACCGCCCGGTCCGGGCATCCACCGCAGCCCGGCGGCGGCTTTACCATGAATCGGACCGCACAGCCATCACGAGGACGGGCCCGCCATGCCGGAGTTCCAGTACACCGACCTGCTGCCGCTCGGCCCCGACGCCACCGAGTACCGCCTGCTCAGCGCGGGCGGGATCACCACCCGGCGGGCGCTGGGCCGGGAATTCCTGGATGTGGACCCGGAGGTGCTCACCATGCTGGCGCGGCAGGGGATGCGGGACATCGCGCACCTGCTGCGGCCCGGCCACCTGCGCCAGCTGCGGTCCATCCTGGACGACCCGGAAGCCAGCCCTAACGACCGGTACGTGGCCAGTGACCTGCTCAAGAACGCGTGCATCGCGGCCGGTGGCGTGCTGCCCATGTGCCAGGACACCGGCACCGCCATTGTGCTGGGCAAGCGTGGCGGCGAGGTGCTCACCGACGGCCGGGACGAGGAGCACCTGGCCCGCGGCATCTACGACGCGTACACCCAGCTCAATCTGCGCTACTCGCAGCTCGCCCCGGCCAGCATGTACGAGGAGCGCAACACCGGCACCAACCTGCCCGCGCAGATCGAGATCTACGCCACGCCAGGCCGGGAGTACAAGTTCCTGTTCATGGCCAAGGGCGGCGGCTCGGCCAACAAGTCGTTCCTGTACCAGCAGACCAAAGCGGTACTCAACCCCCGCTCGATGCAGGCCTTCCTGGAGGAAAAGATCCGCTCGCTGGGCACCGCGGCGTGCCCGCCGTATCACCTGGCCATCGTGGTCGGCGGGACCAGTGCCGAGTACGCGCTCAAGACGGCCAAGTACGCCTCGGCCCGCTACCTGGACACGCTGCCTGAGACCGGCTCGCCCAGCGGGCACGGGTTCCGCGACCGCGAACTGGAGCAGCAGGTACTCGGGATCACCCGGAACATCGGCATCGGCGCGCAGTTCGGCGGCAAGTACTTCTGCCACGACGTGCGGGTGATCCGGCTGCCCCGGCACGGCGCGTCCTGCCCGGTGGCCATCGCGGTGTCCTGCTCCGCGGACCGGCAGGCGCTGGCCAAGATCACCCCAGACGGCGTGTTCCTGGAGCGGCTGGAGACCGACCCGGCGCAGTACCTGCCGGACACGACCGGCGACGACCTGGCCGACGACGTGGTCCGCATCGACCTGAACCGGCCGATGTCCGAGATCCGCGCCGAGCTGAGCAAATACCCGGTCGCGACCCGCCTCTCCCTGACCGGCCCGCTGGTCGTGGCGCGCGACATCGCCCACGCCAAGATTGCTGAACGCCTCTCAGCGGGCGAGCCGATGCCGCGGTACCTGGCCGATCATGCGGTCTACTATGCGGGACCGGCCAAGACCCCGGAGGGATACGCATCCGGCTCGTTCGGGCCCACCACGGCCGGGCGGATGGATTCCTACGTCGGCCAGTTCCAGGCGGCCGGCGGGTCGTTGGTGATGCTGGCCAAGGGCAACCGGTCCCCGGCGGTCACCTCGGCGTGCCAGAAGTACGGCGGGTTCTACCTTGGGTCGATCGGCGGCGCGGCGGCCAAGCTGGCCCAGGACCACATCACCAAGGTCGAGGTGCTGGAGTACCCGGAGCTGGGCATGGAAGCGGTCTGGCGGATCGAGGTCCGCGACTTCCCCGCGTTCATCATCACCGACGACAAGGGCCACGACTTTTTCACCCCGGAGCCGGAACCGCCGCTGGTCACGATCGGTCCCAAGCCGTAACGCGACACACCTGCTATTCTCACGCGCTTCCCAGGGAACTCAGCGGAAAGCGCGTGTATCGTCCCCTGCATGCACGTTGCGGCCAGCACGGGGCGGGTGGTCGCGGGGCGCTACCTCCTGCAGCACCCCATCGGCCGCGGCGCGATGGGTACCGTTTGGCGAGCCCAGGATTCGCTCCTGGCCCGTGACGTCGCGGTCAAGGAGGTCCGGCTCCGTGGCGCCGCGTCTGATACCTCAGCGCCGGATACCGCGGACCCAGCGGCCGGCGGGCCGCTGACGGAGGAAACCCGGGTGCTGTACGAGCGCACCCTGCGCGAGGCGCGGACCGCGGCCCGGCTGAACCATCCAGCCGTGATCACCGTCTTCGACGTGATCGAGGAGGCGGATGGCAGCCCGTGGATCGTGATGGAGCTGATCCAGGGCCGCTCGCTGGAACAGGTCGTAGCCGCGGACGGGCCGCTGCTTCCGTACCAGGCGGCCAGCCTGGGCGCGCGCTTGCTGAGCGCGCTGGGCAGTGCGCACGCGGCGGGCATCCTGCATCGTGACGTCAAGCCGAGCAACGTGCTGCTCGGTGCGAACGGCCGGGCTGTGCTGACCGACTTCGGCATCGCCACCCTGGAGGGCGACACCGGGCTCACCCAGGCCGGGATGGTCATGGGCACCCCGGGGTTCACCGCCCCGGAACGGGTCCGCGGCGAGCCGGCCAGCCCCGCCTCCGACCTGTGGTCGCTGGGGGCCACCCTGTTCGCGGCGGTGGAAGGGCACGGGCCGTTCGATGACCGGCAGGCTCCGCTGGCCATCCTGGCCGCGATCGCGAACGAGGACGCCCCCCGGCCGCAGCTGGCCGGCCCGCTGCGCCCGGCCATCGAGGCCCTGCTGGGCCGCGATCCGCGGGTCCGGCCGAACGCCGCCGGGGCGGCCCGGCTGCTGGCCTCGGCCCGCAACAGCGCCAGCCCGGGCGGCCCGGCGCACCCAGTCCAGCTGGACGCCGCCGCCTCGGACACCGCGCCGTGGTGGGCCGGGCCGCAGCAGGCCGGGACCGCGGCCGGGGCAGGCGGGACCGCGGCCGGGCCGGGCCGGGCCGGCGCTGGACTGGCGGGCGCTGGACAGCCTGAGGCCGATCCGGCGCCGGGGTGGCTGGGCGCCCCGCTCCCCGCGGCCGGGCCGGAAGGCCGCGCGGGGACCGGGACGGCCGAGTGGGCGCCTGCTGGGCTGTGGCCGGCTGGCCAGCCCGGCCCGGCTGGCACGCCGGGTGGGCCGCACCGCCCCGCGCTGTGGCCGCCTGGTGGCCGGCACGGCGCGGCTGGGCCACGCTCCCCGGCCTGGATGCCAGCCAGTCTGCGTACCCTGCTGGCCAGCACACCACGCTGGGTGCTGGCGCCGGCGGCAGGCCTGCTCATCGTGCTGGCCGGGCTGCTGGTCGGGCTGGCCGTAGCCAGCGCCGGACAGCACGGCACGGGCGCCGCGTCCGGCGCCGCCGCGCGGGCCGGCCTGTACCGCACGTACCGCGCGCCGGCGGCCGGGTTCACCGTGCAGCTGCCGGCTGGCTGGCACACCGCCCAGCATGGCCGCAGCACCGCGTTCACCAACCCGGCCCGCACCGCGTCGGTGCGGGTGTTCCCGGTACCGTTCGCCGGGGCCGGGCTAGCCGAGGCACAGCTGCTGGAGGCGGCCGAGGCGCGGCACGGTTACCCCGGCTACCAGGGGCAGCCCGCCACGCTGCACCTGGTCCGCCTGGCCGCGGGCCCCGGGGTCAGCTGGTCCTTCAGCTGGCAGTCAGCCCAGGGCAGCCGCCGGGAGGTGCTGGAGACCCTGCTCCACCCGGCCGGCCTGACCCGGCCGCACGGGTTCCTGATCCAGGAGTCCGCGCCCGCCGCGACGATGACCGCCGCCGAGCCAGCGTTCGGCTCGGCGCTGCGCACGTTCCGCGCCCCGTCCTGAGCTCCGGCGGCGGCCGGCCGCCCAGGACGGGTGATCAGTACCCCACGTACGAGCCGCCCTGCCGCACGGCCACCACCCCGGGGATGCTGTTCATCGAGCCGTACCGGCTGATCGCGTACCGGAATGCGGCGATCATGTTGTCCACCGGGTTCCAGATGTCGGTGTACCCGTGCAGCGCGTAAGCGTGGAACGTGGGCCCGATGATCTGGGCGATGCCCTCGGACGGGTGGCCTGCCGCGGCGTTGCTGTCCCAGCCGTTGTAGGCGTGCGGGTTCCCGCCCGACTCGTGCCGGACCACGATGTACGCCGCGCTTGTGCTGAGCCGGGAACGGGGGGTGCCGTGCTGCTGGAGCACGTGCTCGGCGTGGCAGATCCACCAGTGCAGGGTGGAGTCCGAGCACAGCCGGAGCCGGCCGGGCCGGTGGGCCGCTTCGTGCCGCCGGCGATCGTGCTGGGCGGCCGCGGCGCGGTGGCCTGGCCGGCCGCGGCGCGCCGGGCGCCCGCCGCCGGCCAGCTTGGCCCCGGCGGCCAGCTCGAGGCTGCCCGCGGTGGACCAGCGGGCCACCGGCGCCCGGTGGCCGGCCGCGTGGCGGGTGGCTTCCGCTGTCCGGCTGTGCACCGTGGCCCGGCCGCCGCCCGCTGGGCCGGTGGGTGCAGCGGCGTCCGCCGTCAACCGGTAGCCCGGCGCCGGGTCACCGCTGGTGGCCACGATGCTGCCGCTGACCAGGACCGCGACCGAGGCGGTCGCGCCGGCGAGAGCCAGACGTGATGATTTCGATGGCCGGGATGTCCGGGGGATGGACACGTTGTGCTTCCTGTCGGGCGCGAGATACGCGCTCGCTTCCACCCGTGGGGGCTGCGGGTCACGGGGTGCGACCGGCAGCGGCGCGCCGGTGTGCCGCGGGTCAGGGCGGCGGGCTGCGGGTGGGGATGACAGCCATCGGGCACGGTGGGTGCTTCCGGGCATCCAGCATGCCCAATATGGGCGATTTGTTCTGCCCGAAACACGGAAAACAAAGCTATGACGTGAAGCACGGGCCGTTGGCATGTTATCGAATACTTACTCGAATTATGACTTAGAACAGTCACACTGATCCCGGAGGCGAGCCTTGAGGCCCGATTGTGAAACACGTCACAAACTAACACTACGCACAAGAACTTTCACCGAAAGAAGTGGAATAAGGACCAGAAACAAAGAACCCGGCCGCCCGAAACTGGGACGGCCAGGTACCGAAAAGTGGTGACTCAGTGACGTTACGTTACCAGCGGGTAGCCCTGATTAGCTTTCCGCGGGATCCGCAGCCGGTTACGCGGCGTAGTTTAGTAGTAGCCGTGGGCCTGCCAGAACGCCCACGCGTTACACGGATTTCCATACGTGGCCTGGATATAACCGAGGCCCCAGACGATCTGCGTTCGCGGGTCGGTCAGATAGTCAGACCCGGCACTGGCCATCTTGCTGGCCGGCAGGGCCTGCGGAATCCCGTATGCGCCGCTCGCGTTCTCGGCCAGATAGTTCCAGCCGCTTTCCCGGGTGTAGATGTTGTTCAGGCAGCTGAAATACGTGCCCGGATTCCAGCCGTAGGAGGACAGCAGGTCGTACGCGATGCGCTGGGCGGTGCCCGGGTTGGGCGGCGCCAGGCTCCCCGTGGAGCCACCGCCGCCGGACCCGCCGCCGGCCGAGTCCTGTAGCGGCTGAGCAGCGACTTTAGGCGCCCCAATCAGGTGCACGGAGTGCGTGGCCGCGGACAGGACGATCTCCTCCTGGCGCGACTCCTCGAGCACGGCCATGGCCCGGCTGCTGGACACGGCAGCGGCCGCGATAGCCGCGCCGGTATTTGGCACCGTGCCGGGCCGGAAAACCACTATGTAGCCTGCGATCGCGATGCCGACCGCTGCGGTAACCGCAGTAGCTGCCATTGGCAACAGAACGCCATGACGGCGCGCCGCCCGTCGTTTTCCGGGGCTTCGCCTCCGGTGCTCTGACAACGCTGTCCTTCCGTCGGCCGAACTCACGAGCGGGACACTCAGGAGCGGACCGCTGCGCCATCGGGCCGCGCATGGTCCCGCACTCCTGTCAATACCGGCCGCAGAAAACTCAATCGCTCTGGAACCGCCTGGCAGCAAGGCCTTGAACCATCGGCGCTTACCTTGCCAGAGACGAGGGAGGGGTCTGCAACCACTTCGGCTGAAAAAGTTGTGTCGGCCGAGCAACCAGTGATGTGGGCTGGATCACAAAGCGACAACAGGTACCGTCACAACTACCAGCTGTAAGGGCGGGCAAGCTGTGGTCACTGCCGCCGCCACGCCGCACCGCGACGACACGCTGGTGACGCACGGAAACACACCTCCACCGCCTGTTTGCCGGAGGGGAAAAACAAGCTACGGCACGGTGGGCCCCGCCAGGCCGGGCCCGCCCCGGCGTGCCGCGCCGCTGGCATGGTCACCCGCCCATCGACGGCACGGCCCGGCCTGATGCCCAGCAGCGGCCGCGGGTGACCCGGCCCGGGGCCGTGACCGGGCGGGGCCGGGCGGCCAGCCGGCAGCTCATGCTCGTGGCCGTCGGCGTCACGGTGGCCGCCGGGGCCGGGATGGGCGACGGGGACACGCTGGCGGCGCCCCCGGGGGTGGCTGGAGCAGGCGAAGCCGGCCCAGCGGGGGTGGAGTTGGCCGCCCGCTGCCCGTTGTTGGACAGCCTGAGCGTCGCGCTTCTGTCGCTGACCAGCCTGATCCCCACGATCAGGCCGACCGCCATGGTGACGATCAGCGGGACCGCGATCAGCATGATCCGGTTTCTCGGGAGCCGGTCTCCGGACCACTGGCGGTCGCGCATGACTTCACCTCCACGGCGGCGTCTGGACTCACCCAGACGGTTACGTTAGCCCGCCAGCCGGATGTAAGTGGCGAAACAGCGAAATAACCGGCGATACCCGCGCTAATTTTCTGGGCACCGGCCGGCACCATACATTGCGTAATTCTTACGTCGCAGGTAATAGCGCCACCCGGCCTGCCGTGACCACAAATTCGCAGGTCACAGTGGCCCTGAGGCGATCCGGCCCACCCGGCTGGCCACCCGTGGCTGGATTCCTCCTGGTGAATACGCACCCGTTTGGCCGCTGATCACGGTCCTATCACCGAGCTCAGTGCGTGGCCCGCGACTGGAGTTCCCTGGCCACCGCCAGGGCCCGGTTGACCGGGATGGCAAACCCTTTCGCGTGCAGCCCGCTGCCCGCCCCGCCCACGTCGATCCCGACCACCTGGCCGGACAGGTTGACCAGCGGGCCCCCCGTTTCCTGGCCCGGCCGCACCTGCAGGCTCGATTGCAGCAGCCCGGTCAGCTGGTGGCCGGCCACGGTGCGGGTGGCCCGGTGGGTGTCCAGGTTGCCGAGGTCGAGCGTGACGGTCCGGGCCACGCCATCGCTGCCCAGCGCGGTAACCGCGTCACCAGCCGCGAAGTAGCGGGAGTTGCCGACCGTTACCGGCCTGAACGGGCTGGTGGCACCCTCGATCTGGATCAGCGCCAGGTCGCCGGTGGCACTGGCGCCCAGTACCCGGGCCGCGAACGGCCGGCCGGCCAGCACGGTGCGCACCGACAGCTGGCCTGCGCCGCTCACCACCTGGTCACTGGTCAGCACCAGGCCCGAGGGGGTGAGAATGATGCCGACCCCGGCCGATTGCCCATCGCCGGACAGGACGTGCACCAGCCCGGGCGCGACCGATTGCAGGATGTTCGACTGATTGTCGACCCCGGTTCCATTGTCGTCCTCGACGAACATCCGGTTCCTGGACGGTGGGGTGGGAATCATCGACGAGGCCGCGGCCGACCCGGACAGGCCGCCGTCCGCCACGAACATGCCGGACGCCACCAGCGCGGCCGCGGCCGCCGCGCCGAGCCCGGCCGCCAGGCTGCGCCGCCGCACCCACCAGTGGCCGCCCGGCGACGCCCCCGCGGGCTGCTCCGTCACGCCCGGCTGATCTTGTGCTGCGGCCGGCTGATCTTGTGCTGCGGCCGGCTCAGCTCCAGCGTTCGCGGCCTGCTCCGCCGCCGCGGGGGCACCTGCGGCCTGCGCGGCTTCCTGAGCCTCAGCCCCCGGTTCGCTGCGCTGGGGCTGACCATGCTCGCTGCTGCTGTCCTGCATTGGTGGCGCGCTCCGGGAAGGAGAGTGGGCGGTGCGGTGGCCCCAGCCGTTCCTGGAGGCCACCGCACCTGGGGGGGTTACCCGATTGTCATCCGGAGTGTCACATGCCCGACGGGTTCATCTTGTGACGGCGGCCGGTGCCCGGGCCGTTGCCACCGCGGCCCACCCGCCGCCCGGCCGGCGGCATCGCGGTGCCCGTAGCGCCAGTCGCCGCCGCCGTGCCGGTGGTCGCCTTCTGCGGGGTGGTGTTGAACGTGGCCGCAGTGGCCACGCCGTTCCCGTCGAGGGTGACCGTGACCGGATTGGTCAGGCCGAAGTTCTGGCAGTTCAGGTTCGTGAAGGACATGTTCAGCCGGTTGGCCATGAACGTGAACAGGTTGTTGCCCACCGCAGCCACCGGGGAGGTGTCGGTGGCCAGCAGCGCCTGGTTGCTGGCCAGGAACGGCGTCTGGATGTTCACCATGTTCTGGCAGAAGTTGGCCGGGCTGTCGGCCACGCCGGTCGCCGCCGACACCGGCGCCTGCCCGACGTTGGACCGGTACAGGTCGGTCTTCTGCGCGTTGAACGCGTTGTTGACCAGCACCATCTCGTCGTTCTCCGGGACGAGCGCGTTCGGCTGCGGGTTCGTCGCGGCCGCCGACAGCTCGTCCAGGGCCTGTGACGTGCTCGGCGTCCCGGCCATGGTCAGGTCAGGCGCGGTGAACGTGGTGCAGCCGAGCGTCGGGTCCAGGAAGTCGTCGAGCAGCGCGTTGTCACTACCGTTGACCAGCTTGGTGGCATTGGGCAGCGCGGCGGTGTTGGCCGCGTTGTTCTGCGCCGTCTGGCCGTTGCCGTTCAGCAGGTAGATGGTGGTGACGTTGTCGCTCGGGTCCTGGTCCACCATGTCGAAGTTACGCGTGGTCGGGCAGGCCAGCCCGGCGACCTTGGTCGAGGTACCGGCAGCCGGCACCTTCAGCCGGCCCTGGGCCTCGGCCCGGAACGCGGCCCGGAAGAACTGCGTCCCGTTGCAGAACGACACCTGGCCGAACACCGACCCGTTGAGGCCGTTGACACAGCGGCCCTGGGCCAGCGCGGTCGGCGTCGCACCCACCTGGGTCAGGTCGGTGCCGTTGAAGCCCACGTCGATGGTGACGATGGCATTGGCCGGCAGCGTTGGCACCACGGGTGCCGCAGCCGGGGTCGTGCCCTGGGTGATGACCAGCGGCTCGTATACCTCGAGCGCGCCGGTGGCCGGGTTGAGGATGGTCGCCTGGACGAACGCACCCAGGTTGCCCGCGTTGGTCATCGTGCAGCCGGACGCTGCCGGGGTCATCCCGCCCGGGCCGGTGAGCTGCCACGGCGTGGCCAGGCCCTGCGCGCTGAGCGGGTTGGCCGGCACGATGATGTCGCAGTTCATGTTCGTGGTCGCGGCCGCGGCGGTAGCGGTCGGCGTGGCCGTGGCCGACGTCGTGGCGCATGGCGTGGCGGCGGTCGTCGCCGCGCTGGTCGCCGCCGTGGTCGCCGCGCTGGCCGGCGCCGTGGTCGCCGCGCTGGCCGGCGCCGTGGTCGCGGCGGTGGCCGCCGCGGCCGTAACCACCGGGGTGGCCGCCGTTGGCGTGGCCACCGCCCCGGTCGGGGTCGGCGCCACGGTCGGCGCGGCCGCGGCCGTGGCCGCCGTCGTACCAGCGGCAGCGGTCCCGGCTGCGGTGCTGGCCGCCGACGGCGTGGCGCAGGCAGCTACGTTGGCGCTGTTGCTGGCGCTGAACACCTTGCTGACGCCCGGCACCAGCAGCGCCACGCCGACCCCGGCCACCACGGCCACGACTGCCCCGATCGCGAGGAACCGGGCCCGTGACCGCGGCTCAAATTCGCGATCATGGTTAAAGACTCTGCTTCGGTACGACACGACACCGTTCCCTTTTAATCGGGTATCGCTCCCGGCCGATGACAGTAGTCCGGCTAGTCAGTCAGGTGCCACTGAAACGAAGATTTTCAAGGGTGCGACCGTAACTTAGGTTCCAGACATTTAAGCACCGCTGAAGATTGCGGTGTGGAGCTGTTTCCGCAGTTCAGCTCGGGTTAAGCCAGGAAGGCCAGGAGCCTGGCGAGCGACTTGTTACGGGCGTCCGTAATACCATTGTAAGAGCTGGGCGAGAGGAAAGCGCGGGCCGGTAAAGCGCGGGAATAAGGGCAGCAAAAAGGCGGCCCGCCGGCTGCCCGGCTACAGGCCGCGGTGGGCGATGATCCGGCCGGTCGCGGCGGCCCTGGCCAGCGCCTGGTGGTCGCGTTCGGTCTGGTCGGCGTAGCCGCCGGCGAACTCGGCGATGGCCTGGTCGAACACGTCCGCGTTACCCAGGTAGGCGGCGATGGCCACGGAGTCACCGGACCGGGCGTGCGACCGGGCCAGTGTCCAGGCGCACAGCTCGCCGTAGATGCCCATGGCAGGCGGCGCCATGCCATCGACGTCGAGTGAGAACTTCCAGTCCTTCAGCTGCCGGACGTAGAAGTCGTGCGTCCTCCCGTCGCGGGCCGGCTCGCTGCGCTGCCAGCCGAGGAAGATGTCGCTGACCGGCTGGATCAGCCACTGCCCCTCGACTACCCGCTGGCCCTGGTGGCCGTATTTGCTCGGGCCGGCGAACGCGGCCAGCACCGACGGCTGCGCCTCCTTGACCTGGAGCAGCAGCGGCTCGGTGCCGTCCCGGGCGGTGAACAGGAAGATCCAGCAGCGGGTGCCGACGCTGCCCACGCCGACCACCTTCCGGGCCAGGTCGACCAGCTGGTAGCGCTCGAACAGGATGCGGTGCGCCCCGTTCAGCGTGCCGCCGTACCGGGCCAGCATGTCGTCCAGCTGGGCCTCGAACCCCAGCTCGTCCCGCTCCTCGGGGCGCAGGTGGGACACCGGCATGATGAGCGGCGGGTCGGCGATGATCCGGGTCTGCCCGTCCACCACCCCGCACAGCTTGCTGAACGCCTGCATGCTGTCCCGGGTCCGCGCCTTGGCCAGGTTCTTGGCCAGGCTCCTGGCCAGCCCCTTGCGGTGCCGCGGGGCCAGCCGGGGCGAGAACATCTTCTCCACCAGGTCCAGGTCCACCCGCGCGTACCAGACGTCGACGTTGTTCATGGCCGCGAACGTCCGCATCGTCTCCCGGTACATCCGGGTGCTGGCCGTCACCACCCGGCGGCGCTGCTTGCGGGAGAAGCCGTTGCCCCGGCCCGCGACTTCCAGGCTGGCCGCCAGCCGCTTGACATCCCATTCCCACGGGCCGGGCAGTGTCTCGTCGAAGTCGTTGACGTCGAACAGGAACTTCCGCTCCGGGGACGCGAAGATGCCGAAGTTCGACAGATGCGCGTCCCCGCACGCCTGGACGACCAGGCCGGTGCACGGCGTGCTGGCCAGGTCACTGGCCATCGGCAGGGCCGCCCCCCGGAAGTACGCGAACGGGGAGACCAGCATCCGGCCGTAGCGGATCGGCACCAGCTCCGGCACCCGCGACTCGGCCTGCTGCTCCAGCTGCGCGACCGGGTCGGGCCGGTTCGCGGGCGGGTCGAACCCGGCGTGGCTTTCCCGGGGCACCGCGGCCCGGGCCGCCTTGCCCCGGTCCACCCGTTCCGCCATGGTCAGCCGGCCCAGGTCCGGGTCCAGCACGCCACCGGCCACCTGACCGGGCTGGTAGCTGGCTCGAAGGTCCGTCATGCGCAGCTCTCCCAACGTGCGGTAGCCCGTGGCCCGGGTGCGGCGGCCCGCCCCATCCGAGCCTCACACGCGGCCCGGTCCGCCTCCTCACCCACGCCGGGTGAGGACGGCGCGGCAGAATGCCACGGTCGGCGCAGATCGGAGGGAGCATGCTCAGCGTCCACTGGGCCACGATACGGCTGTTCCTGCACGTCCTCGCGGCCACCATCTGGGTCGGCGGGCAGCTCACCCTGGCCGTGCTGGTGCCCGTGCTGCGCCGGGCGGGCAGCGGTGTCCCGGTCACGGCCGCCCGCCGGTTCAGCCAGCTGGCCTGGCCCGCGTTCGCGGTGCTGATCATCACCGGGGTCTGGAACGTCATCGCCGTGCGCGGCCAGATCACCGGGGACTACCGGACCACGCTGATAGTGAAACTGATCGTGGTGCTGATCTCCGGGGTGGCCGCGGCCTTGCACCAGCGCGCCCGCGGCCGCGCCGGGCTGGCCATCTTCGGCGCGCTGACCGCGGTCAGCGCCCTGGCCGCCCTGTTCCTCGGCATCCTGCTGGCTGGCTGAGGCAGCCGGGCCGCCCGCAACGGTCAGACGAAGACCCGCCGGGTGACCACACCGCGGCCGACATCGCCGCCGCGCCAGAGCGTGAAATCGCGGCCCGCGGCCAGGCACTCGTCCGCACCGTCACCGAGCACGGTCACGGTGAGCACGGTGTGCCACTCGTCTCCGGGCACGGTGTCCTGGCCCGGGGTGATCAGGGCGCTGAACAGCCGGCTGCCCGCCGTGCCGGGCTGGGCGGCCCGCACCACCACCCGGCAGGCCGGGGCCGGCAGCACGGGTGGCCGGGTCACGCCCGGCTGCGGGAGAAGAGTGACGGAGGCCTGGAATTTGTACGGCTTTATCACGGCGCACGTCCTGACTGGCCGCCCGGCTTCCCCGCGTCGGGGGCCACGGGGAAGCCGGGCTCGGCTGGCGACCATTTATATCGTAGCACGATATAAGCGGCTGGTGCCGTCCCGGGTGGCAGCCTGCTGGCTGACCGCCGCCCGGAATCTTCGTTACTGGAAGTATGCCCGGCAGCCGGCGGTCCGTAACCGGGTCCAGCGCGGCCGGCCCGCCGCAGCGCATCCCGCAGCGCCGTAGCCATGGCGGCGACGGTCAGCGCCCAGCCAGCCGCTACCGGCCACAGCACGGCCGCGCCCACCTGCACGATGGCCGGCATCCGGGCGGCCCGGCCCAGTTCGAGGCCCGCCATCGCGTACATGCCGGCCGGGAACAGGACCGTCCACGCGGCCGCCCGGTAGCGCGGCCGCCAGCCTCTCGGCCAGCAGTCCCGCACCGTGGCCGTGGCCAGGACCGGTATCAGCAGGGTGGCCAGCGCCCAGGCCATGATGGCCAGCCCGGTCACGGCTGGGCGGATGCCGGGATCTCCGGGCAGGGCGATGATCCGCGTGGCGGCGAGCACGCTGATGGACGCGGCCCCCATGGCCACCCAGTACGGCGCCCGGGTGCCCACTGGACCGGCCCCGGCCCGGTGCAGCCGGGCCAGCAGCAGGGCGGTGATCACCAGGTAGAGCAGCAGGCCGGCCGCCCAGACCGGGCCCGCGGCGGTGGCCGCGGTCGGCGCGCCGAGCAGCCCGGCGACCGGCCGCGAGGCAACCGCCAGCGCGACCGACTGGGTGGCCACCACCCCGAGATACCAGCTGCCGTTGACCACGGTGCCGGGCCGGAACCGGGGCGCGCGGGCCAGCCGGGCCGGGATCAGCCCGGCCAGCACGAGCCAGCCCGCCAGTACCAGGGCGGCCAGCGCCAGGGCGGCCGGCCTGACCCCCATGAGCCCGGTGCCGAGCACCCCGCACGCGGCCACGAAGCAGAACCAGCCCGGCGCCCGCACCGGGTCACTGAGCCCGGCCAGCAAGCCGGGCCGGTCGTGCACGGCCCGGCCGCCCACGGCGGCCAGCAGGACCAGGAAGGCGCCCAGGGCCAGGGCCAGCAGGGCGCCGGATGCCGCGGCGAACCCGGCCCGCCGGAGCGCCGCCGACAGGATCCCGGTGGCCATCACCACCGCGAAGTGAGCCGGCTCGGCTCGCGCTGCGGCCTGGGCCAGCACGCCACGGGGTGCTCCGCGCCGCATGATGGGCCCTCTCCATGTTTGCCGGCCGCCGCCATTAGCGGTATATTTATATCGTAGCACGATATAAATCTGCGTGACTGAGTGCCCGGTCATGAGCAGCTGCCCAGCGGGCGCCAGCCACGTGACTCATCCCGGGCCGCCGGCCCGCCCTCGCCTCCCGGCGCCCCCAGGTCTGTTCAGGAGGACACCATGCCGGTAACCCCACGCGTCTCCCCGCTGCCGCCGGACCGGGCCGGCCACGGCCATTCCCCGCTGCCCCCCGACCCGGTCCAGGGCGGCTGCCAGCCAGGCTCCCGGGTCAGCCGGGATCGATCCCCGCTACCGCCCGATCCGGGCCCAGAGTGGTTCCCGGCCCTGCCCCGCCCCCGGACCCGGCCGCGTTAAGCTGGCCGGTGCCGCGCTGGCCGGCCCAGACCTGGCGGGCCGGCCCGGGCGGAGAGGGACGTGGATCGGCTGACCAGCGAGGACTACGAGAACCTGCTCGCGTTCCGCACCGGGCTGCGCCGTTTCCTGCGCTGGTCGGAGGTGCGGGCCCGGGAGGTCGGGCTGACCCCGGCCCAGCACCAGCTGCTGCTGGCCATCAAAGGCCATCCGGGCACCGACCCGCCCACCGTCGGCGACCTGGCCGAGTACCTGCTGCTCCGGCCGCACAGCACGGTCGAGCTGATCGACCGGGCCGAGGCGGCCGGGCTGGTCGAGCGCTGGGGCGACGACGGCGACGGCCGGATCACCCGGGTCCAGCTCACCGCCAGCGGCGCGCAGCGGCTGGACCAGCTGACCGCCGCCCACCTGGACGAACTGCAGCGGCTGGCACCCATCCTCGACCAGCTCACCCGGGCCAGCGACCATCCCCGGCCGGCCTGACCGGGGCCGCGGGGCCGGCCGGGCTAACGCCAGGAGATCGACAGGTCGGCGAGCAGTGTCTTCAGCGCCTGGGCGGCACGGCAGAACTCGGCCGGCCCGCTGTACCCGCCGAACCGGCCGGCCTCGGCCAGGTGCGGCTCAAGGGACAGGTACCCGGCGAACCCCGAGTCCCGGAGGGCGGCGAGCGTCTCGCGGATCTCACCGTCTCCCTCGCCCGCGGGCACCACCTGGCCGGTGGCCGCCAGCGCATCCTTGATCTGGACGTACACCAGGTGCGGCCGGAGCGGGCCATATCCATCGTGATGCGGCCGGACCCCGCACTGCACGAAGTTCGCCGCGTCGAACGTGGCCCGCAGCGCCGGCGAGCCGACGGACTCGATCAGGTCGGCGCACCGCTGCGGGATGTCGCCGTAGATCTCCTTCTCGTTCTCGTGGGCCAGGATCATTCCGTGCTCCTGTGCCACCCTGGCCAGGGCGCCCATCCGGTCGATGACCTGCTCCCGGTAGCGGCCGGGCGGCTGGCCGGGCGGGATGAAAAACGAGAAGACGCGGATGATCCCGGTGCCAAGCTGCCCGGCGGTGTGCGCGATCCGCCGCAGCCGGTCCAGCTCCGGTCCGAGCGGCGCGTCCACGCCGATCTTGCCGACCGGTGACCCGATCGCCGAGACCCGGACGCCGGCCTCGCTGAGCGCACGGCCGATCCTGGCCACATCGCCGCGGCTGAAGTCGGCGACATTGACCGACCACGCGCTGCGCAGCTCCAGGTGAGTGATGGACTCGGCGGCCAGCGTGGCCAGCTGCTGGCCCAGGCCGGGTGAGATCTCGTCGGCGAATCCGCTGAGCACGACGGTCATCTGGCCGCCGCCGCCGCGTCGCCGGACGCCGCGGGCAGGACTACGGTCCGGCCCTCCCGGGCCGACTCGTAGACCGCCCGGGCCAGCTCCAGCGCGTCGCGGCCGTCCTGGCCGGTGACCAGCGGCTCGCGGCCCGCATCGATCGCGGCCAGCAGGTCGGCGATCTGGGCCGCGTGCCCGGAGGTCCCGATCGCGGCGGCATCCGCGGCGGCGGCCGGGTCCACGGTGGCCAGACGGCCACGTTCTGGGCCCTCCGCGGCGAGCGCCCGCCAGGTGATCTCGCCATCCTCGACGACCACCGTCCCGCCGGTCCCGGTGATCTCCAGCCGCTGGGCCGAGCCGGGGAAGGCCGCCGTGGTCGTGACGATCGTGCCCAGCGCGCCGGACGCGAACGTCAGCACGGCCAGCGCGACGTCCTCGGCCTCCATCCGGTGGGCCCGGGTCGCGACCCGGGCGGTGACCTCGGCCACCGGGCCCATGCACCAGCGGAGCAGGTCGGCGTAGTGGATGCCCTGGTTGAGCAGCGATCCGCCGTCCAGGGCCCAGGTCCCCCGCCAGGCCGCGGTGTCGTAGTACTCCTGGGTCCGGTGCCACTTCGTGGCGGCCTCGCCGAGGACGAGCCGGCCGAGCCCGTCCCGGTCAAGGAGCCGCCGCAGCTCCGTGGGCCCGGGGTCGAACCGGTGCTGGGAGATGACTGTCATCCGCACGCCGGCGGCACGGGCCGCAGCGATCAGCACGTCGGCGGCGGCCAGCGACACGTCCATCGGCTTCTCGACCACGAGGTGCTTGCCCGCGCCGGCCGCCGCGATGCCGACCTCGGCATGCAGGCCGCTCGGCACGCACACGCAGACCACGTCGATGTCCGCGCGGGACAGCAGCGCGGTGAGATCCGGTTCCGCGGCGCAGCCGCGGGCCTGGGCGAAGGCCGCGGCCTGGCCGGCCGCCACGTCGGTCACCGCGATCAGCCGTGCCCCGCCGACCGAGCTGATCGCGTCGGCGTGGGTCGCGGCGATCACGCCGGCGCCGACGATCCCGAAACCGTGTCTGGTGCCCCGGTCAGCCACCCGTGCCCTCCATCCACTGCGTGAGCACCGCGAGGTGCTGCGGCAGCGCGACCTCCGGCTCCCCGGTCTCCGGGTGCCACCGCTTCTCCCATTCAACCGAGATCCAGCCCTGGTAGCCGACCCGGGCGTGGCCGGCGACGTCGACCGGGTCAGCTACCTGCACCGGCACCTGGCGGCGGCGGCCCGGGCCATCGGCGACGGCGTCAACCTGGCCGGCTACTTCGTCTGGTCGCTGCTGGACAACCTCGAATGGGGCTGGGGCGACCAGAAGCGGTTCGGGCTCGTCTTCGTCGGCTCCGGCACCCAGCGCCGCATTCCCAAGTCGAGTGCCCGGTTCTACTCGGAGGTGGCCCGGGCCAACGCCGTGCCGTCACTCCCGGCCGGCTGACCCGGCCTGGCCCGGCCGGGGCGGCTCAGTCAGCCGCCGAGGACGGCCGGGCCCAGCCGGCCGAGGCGCCCGGGGTCGGTGACCGCGTCGATCTCCACGATCTTCCCGCGCGCTACGGTGAAGCCGATGACCGCGACTGGCTGCCCGGCCACGGTCACGACCACCCCCGCGGCCCCGTTCACCAGGGCCGGCCGCTTGGGTGCGGACGGCAGCGCGATGCTGAGTGTCCGGCTGGCCACGGCGGCCGCGCCGCGAAGCAGCACGGAACCGCCCGGATGGGCCGCTCCCCCGTCGGACCGCAGCACGACATCCGGGTCCAGGACCGCGACCAGCGCGCCGAAGTCGCCGCGGTGGGCCGCCGCGAAGAACGCGTCGACGGCTTCCCGCTGCCGGGCGATGTCCCGGTCGGGGGCCTGCGGTCCGGCTCCCCGCACCCGGCGCCGGGCCCGGCTGGCGAGCTGCCTGGCCGTGGCCGGGGAACGCCCGACCACGGGGGCGATCTCGTCGAACGGCAGGCCGAACATGTCGTGCAGGACGAACGCCAGCCGCTCGGCCGGGGCCAGGGTGTCCAGCACCACCTGCAGCGCGAGCCCCACCGAGTCGGCCAGCAGCGCCGCATCCTCGGGGGTCGGGCCGCCCGCCCCGCTGACCACCGGGTCGGGCACGTGCACGCCCATCGGTTCCTCGCGGCGCGTGTGCCGCGCGCGCAGCACGTTCAGGCACACCCGGGCGACGACCGTGGTCAGCCAGCCGCCGAGGTTATCGACGCCGCTGGCGTCTGACCGGCTGAGCCGCAGCCAGGCTTCCTGGACGGCGTCGTCGGCCTCGGTGAGTGAGCCGAGCATCCGGTAGGCCACCGCCCGCAGCCGGGCCCGGTTCTGCTCGAAGCCTTCCGCCAGCCAGCCAGGCTCGGTCATCGGTCACATTCCTCCACCGCGGCGTGTCATAGAGGTGACACCCCAGCACCGTTCGATGTGACAAGGCGGCCACCATGCAGCCACGCTCAGCACAGCTAACCGCACCGGCGCTGCAGGCTCTGCTGCGGGACGGAACCCTGGCCGGGGAATGGGTGCTGGACCCGCGCCGGTCCAGCATCCGGCTCAGGAACAGCAGCGCCGCCGGCCTGCTCCGGGTGAACGGCGTGTTCCGCGAGGTCAGCGGGACCGGCACGGTAGCCGCGGACGGCGAGGTCAGCGGGACGGTCGTGGTGACCGCGGCGTCCATCGACACCGGGAACACCAGGCGGGACACGCACCTGCGCTCGGCTGACTTCTTCGACTGCGGCCGCTACCCGGACATCACGTTCACCGCGGACGGTATCCAGCTGTCCGGGCCGCAGGTCACCGTGACCGGCGCGCTGACCGTGCGCGGCACGACCCGGGCACTGTCATTCGGTGCCGCGGCGTCGGTGCCGGGCGACGGCGAGATCTGGCTCGGCGCCGGCGTGCCCGTCAACCGGGCCGACTTCGGCCTGACCTGGAACCGGCTGGGGCTGGTCTCGATGCACAACACCCTTAGCGTCCACGCCGTGTTTACCCGGAGGTGAGCCGCTGATGACCGGCTCCCAGGCCATTGCTGACCGGGTCGAGATCGAGGCGCTGCGCGGCGAGTTCACCGACGCGGTGATGATGAACGACTACGGCCGCGCCGCGGCGCTGTTCACCCACGACGGGGTGCTGCGGATGCCGAGCGCCGCCGTCGAGCTCACTGGCCGGGAGGAGATCCAGGCCATGGGCGGGCGGCGCGAGTCAATGCTGGACCGCTTCGTGCAGACCACGCACCCGGGCATGATCCAGCTGGACGGCGACACCGCGTCCGGCCGCGCCTACCTGTGCGAGCTGCTGCACTTCCGGGACGGCCGCTCGGAGCTGAACTACGCCATCTATCACGACCGCTACCAGCGCACCCCGGACGGGTGGCGGTTCGCCGAGCGGGTCTACGAGATCAGGTACGCCGACGATTCGCCGCTGGCCGGCTGGACCTCGTAACCCGCCGGAGTGACCGAGATGATCAGGTCGGCGCGCGGCCGGGTGGACTCGATGAGCTCGGCGTTGCGCTGGTCGGGCCCGCTGGCCCGGGCCGCCGCCTCGGCCGCGCTGCGCCCGTAGCGCTCGTGCCGGCCGGCCAGCCAGCGCAGCCGGGTCGGCTCGTCGAGGTCGAGATACCAGACCTCGTCGAGCAGCCCGGCCAGCCCGGCCCACGGCCCGGACCGGACCAGGAGGTAGTTGCCCTCCGTGACGACCAGCCGGGCACCGGGCGGCACCGGGATCGCGCCGGCCACCGAGTCCTCGATCTCACGGCGGAACCGCGGCGCGTAGACGGTGCCCTCCGCCGGGTCCCGCAGCCGCCGGAGCAGCGCCACGTAGCCGGCCGCGTCGAACGTGTCCGGCGCGCCTTTGCGGTGCACCGTGCCCAGCTCCTCCAGTACCCGGTGGGCCAGGTGGAATCCGTCCAGCGGGACGCAGGCGGCGGCGCCGCCCAGCTCGGCCAGCAGCGTTTCGGCCAGCGTGCTCTTGCCTGCGGCCGGCGGCCCGGTGATGCCCAGGATGGCCCGTCCCGGCTGGCCGGCCAGCGCGGCGGCCCGCCGGGCCAGCTGCTGAACCGCCGGATCTGACCCCACCGGGCCAGCATAGGGGCCGGAGCCCGGCCGCACGGTCAGCCCGCGGCCGGCCGGCTGGCGGGCGGCGCGCCGGGCCGGGCCAGCCGGGGCGCGTCGGCCAGCAGCCGCGCGGTGTACCCGGTGGCGGGCCGGGCCAGGATCTGCCCGGCCGGCCCGGCCTCCACGATCTCGCCGTTCCGCAGCACCACCACGTGCTGGGCCACGCTGCGCACCAGGGCCAGGTTGTGCGTGATGAAGATCATGGCCAGCACGCGCTGCGCTGCCGCGGCCCGGAGCAGCTCCACGATGACCGCCTGCACCGAGACGTCCAGCGCCGAGGTGACCTCGTCGCAGATCAGCACGTCCGGCTCGGCGGCCAGGGCCCGCGCGATGGCTACCCGCTGCCGCTCGCCGCCGGACAGCTGATCGGGGTAGCGGGACAGGAAACTGCTGCCCAGGGCCACGTCGCCGAGCACCCGGGCCACCCGGTCGGCCTGCTCGCCGCGGGGCAGGCCGAGGAAGCGCTGCACCGGCTCGGCCACGATCTGGCCGATCGTCTTCCTCGGGTTGAGCGACGTGTACGGGTTCTGGAACACGTACTGGATCTGCTTCAGCACCGGCCGCGGGCGGTGCCGGGCGGCCCGGGCCAGCGGGACGCCGCGCAGCGTCACCTCGCCGGTCCAGTCCTGCTGCAGCCCGGTGATGCACCGGGCCAGCGTGGTCTTGCCCGAACCGGACTCGCCGACCACGGCCACGCGGCCGCGCACCGGCACGTCCAGGCTGATCCGCCGCAGCGCGGGCACGCCGCGGTAGCGGGCCGACACTGCGCGCACCGACAGCAGCACCGGCGGCCCGGCGCCGGGCCCGGCCACGGCCAGCCGGGCCGCGGCCGGGGCGGCCGGCCCGGCGGGCACCTGCGCCGCGCGGAAGCAGCGCACGGTATGGCTGGGCAGCGTGCGGCTGGGCACCGGGACCGGCTCCGGCTCCGGCTCGTGGTCCCGGCACGGCCCACCCGCCAGCTCGCAGCGCGGCGCGAACGCGCAGCCCGGGCCGCGCTGGCCGGGCGGCGGCTGCTGGCCGGGTATCCCGGCCAGCCGCCGGCCCCCGCCCGGGTCTGGGACGGCGGCCAGCAGCCCCCGGGTGTAGGGGTGCCACGGCCCGGCGAACAGCGCGGCGGCCGGGCCGGCCTCCACGATCCGCCCGGCGTACATCACGGCCACCTGATCGGCCAGCTCGCTGACCACGGCCAGGTCATGGCTCACGTACACGGCGGCCACCTGGTAGCCGCGGCAGAGCCGCCGGATCGTGTCCAGGACGCGCCGCTGGGTCGACACGTCGAGACCGGTGGCCGGCTCGTCGAGGACGATCAGCGCGGGCCGGCAGGCGAACGCCATGGCCAGCACGACCCGCTGCTGCTGGCCACCGGACAGCTGATGCGGGTAACGCCGCAGCAGGTCGGCCGGGGTGTCCAGGGACGCCTCGTGCAGCACCGCACGGATCCGGCTCTCCGGGTCCGCGCAGCGGCCCGGGTGGACCCGCAGCGTCTCGCGTAACTGGTACCCGATCCGCAGCGCCGGGTTGAGCGCCGCCGCCGGGTCCTGCGGCACGTAGCTGACCGCCGGCCCGCGCAGCGCGCGCAGCCGGGCGGGCGGGAGCCGCAGCAGGTCGGTGCCGTCCAGCCGGATCTCGCCGGCGGCCACAGACAGCCCGCGCCGAGTGTGGCCGAGCAGGGCCAGCGCGACCGTGGTCTTCCCCGACCCGGACTCACCGACCAGGCCGAGCACGGCACCGGGCGGCACCGCGAACGAGATCCCGCTCACCACCGGCGGCCCGGGCCGGCCGCGGCGGATCTCCAGCCCGCTGACATCCAGCCGGTCCGGCCCGGTCATCGGCCCGCCACGGTCAGCTCGTCGGCCCGGGCAGCCTCCGCTGGCCTGCCGTCCGCCCCAATGGCGGCCCGGCCGATCGCGTCGGTCAGCAGGTTGGTGCCGATGGTGAGCAGCGCGATCAGCGTGGCCGGGATGATCACCGCCCACGGGTTGAGGGCCAGGCCCGCCCGGTTCTCGTTGATCATCGTTCCCCAGTTGGCGGCGGGCGGCTGCTGGCCGAAGCCGAGGAAGGCCAGCCCGGACATGATGATGATCGAGTAGGTCAGCCGCAGCCCGGCCTCCACCATCAGCGGGGTGCTCAGGCTGGGCAGGATCTCCTTGATCATCACCCCGGCCGGGCGCATGCCCTGCAGTTCGGCCACCTTGACGTAGTCCCGCTCGGCGATGTCCAGGGTCGCGGCGCGCAGCACCCGGGCCACGGCCGGGGCGTGGCTCACGCCGACCGCGAGCACGATCAGCCACAACGCCGGGCCCAGGATGCTAAGCAGCAGCAACGCGAAGACCAGCGGGGGGAAGGCGAGGACCACGTCCACCGTGCGCATGAGCAGGCCGTCGGCTGGCCCGCGCAGGTAGGCGGCGCTGATGCCGGCGGCGGCCCCGGCGGCGATCCCGATCGCGGTCGCGCTGACCGCCATCAGCAGCAGCTGCCAGCCGCCGTCCAGCACCCGGGACAGCACGTCGCGGCCCAGGAAGTCAGCGCCGAATGGGTACGCCCCGGACGGCCGGGCGAACGGGAACGTGAGCAGCGCCTGCGCTGAGTGCGGGGCGACCAGCGGGCCGGTGCTGGCGACCGCGGCGACGAAGCAGGCCAGGCCGAGCCCGGCCGCGCCGCGCGAGGTGCGGACCGCACGGCCCAGGATGGCCAGCCACGGGTGGCGGCGCAGCCGGGCCGGGTGAGCAGCCGTCATCCTGGGCCGCCTCCGCCGCTACCGGGGAATCCGGTGCCGGGGCGTGGCCAGCAGCGCGACCACGTCGGTCGTGATGTTGATCACCACGTAGAACGCGGCCAGCACCACCACGATGAACTGGATGACCGGGATGTCCCGGTCATCCACGGCGTACACCAGGCCCTGGCCGATGCCGGGGAACGCGAAGACGTACTCCACGATGACCACCCCGCCCGCCAGGTACAGGAAGTTCAGCCCGATGACCTGGATGACCGGCGCGGTCGCGTTGGGCAGCGCGTGCCGTACCGCGATCCGCCACCGCGGCACCCCCTTGAGCCAGGCCATCTCCGCGTAGTCGGACTGCAGGGCCTCGATCATCGCGGCCCGCGTCATCCGCTGGATATACGGCACGATCACGATGACCAGGGTGGCCACGGGCAGCACGAGCAGCCGGGGTGCGCGCCACGCGTAGCTGCCCGGCGGCAGCACGGACACCGCGGGCAGCAGGTGCGTGACCACGGTCGAGAACAGGATGATCAGGCCGATCGCGACCACGAACTCGGGCAGCGCGGTGACCGCCAGCGCGCCCACCGCGGTGACATGATCCAGCCAGCTGTCCTTGCGCAGCGCGGCCACGATGCCCAGGCCAACCCCGAGCACCGTCCCGATCACCCCGGTGACGAGCATCAGCACGGCCGAGTTGACCAGCCGGGGCGCGACGTAGCCCCAGACCGGCTGCCCGTTGGCCAGGGAATGCCCGAGGTGACCGGTCAGCACCCCGGAGAACCAGAGCCAGTACTGGTCGGCCAGCCCGCGGTTGAGGTGCAGCGCGGTCTCCAGCCGGCGCACCCCGGCCGGGTTGCCGGCCGCGGTACGGCCCAGCACGGCCACGGCCGCGTTGCCCGGCAGCACCTCGGTGGCCAGGAACACCAGCACCGATACCACACCCAGCGTGAACACGCCGGCTGCGGCCCGGCGGCCGATGAGGTGGCGGACCGGATGGGGCGGCCGGGCCGCCCGGGCAGCTGCCACGTCGTCGATCCCTCCTGCCAGCGTGCGCGGCTGGCTGCGCCAAGCCCTACCGTAACCGGGCCGATTCGCTGGGACAACGAGAATAGCGGCGAATTTGGGTACTAATACACCTCGTATTAGTAGGCGGCTTACTGGGCAGTTATACCGGGCTACCGGCGGGGAAGGTGTACAGGTGCCTGCGAGTGAGCTATTAGCCAGATTCAGCCTATATCGCGCCCTTAACGGCGATATTCTCGGAAGAGCACCAACCCGACCGCCAGGCAGCTGCGCCGTCCGCCAGCTCAGGCTGCCTGGCCTGGGCCGATCGCCTTTTACCTGCGAATCGGCTTAGTAATTCATTGTCGTATCAGTGGGAGCTGGGCAGCCTGTGTCAGGTGTTACGGCGGAGCCGGGGGTCACAGCCCGGTGAAAGCGGCGGCGTTCTTCGAATACGGGCCCGCAGAGGTCATCAGCTACGCGGATATCCCGGACCCGGGACTCGGGGCCAGCGATGTCCTGGTGCAGGTGCAGGCGTGCGGGGTCAACCATTCCGACCTCGACTCCCGGGCCGGCACCTCGCGATGGCCGTTCCGGCTGCCGATGGTCCTGGGGGCGGAGTTCACCGGCACGGTGCAGGCGGTGGGCAGCCAGGCCGGCCCCGTGCGCCCCGGGGACCTGGTGACCGCCCTGCAGCAGTACAGCTGCGGCCGCTGCCCGCAGTGCGCCAGCTGGCGGCCGGATCTGTGCCCGGGCTTCGAGATCTTCGGCACCACCCGGTGGGGCGGGTACGGCGAACTGGTCCGGGTGCCGGCCGAGGTGGTGGTCCCGCTTGAGCCCGGCGATGACCCGCTGGCCATGGCGGCCGGCCAGTGCGTGGTGAGTACCGCGTGGCACATGGTCAACCGGCTGGCCCTGGTCCGGCCCGGTGACCTGGTCCTGGTCCCGTCGGCCTCGGGCGGGGTGGCGGGGGCCCTGGTGCAGTGCGCCAAGCTGGCTGGCGCCACCGTGCTGGCCACGGTCGGCACGGCGGCCAAGGCAGACCAGGTCGCCGCGCTGGGCGCGGACGTGGTCGTGGTCCGGGGTGACGGTGACATCACCGCCCAGCTGCTGGACGCCGCGGGTGGCCGCCGCCTGGACGCGGTGCTGGACACCGTGGGCGGCGAACTGTTCGGGACCCACCTGTCCCTGCTCCGCGAGGAAGGCACCCTGGTCACCTGCGGCGCCCACGCCGGCGAGGTGGTGCCGCTCGACCTGATCCCGCTGTTCCGGAATGGCTGGCGGATCGTCGGCTTCCGGGTCGCCTCGCCCGGCGATCTGGCCATGTCGCTGGACCTCATCCGGTGCGGCGCCGTCACCGTGCCGGTAGCCGCCACGTTCGGCGTCAGCGACGCCGCGGCGGCACACCGCTTCCTTGAACGCCGCCAGCACGTCGGCAAGGTCCTCCTGGTGGCCGGATAGCGGCCCGCCCTATGCCACCCGCACCAACAGGCGAAATGTCGTGGAGGTAGGTCCCGTGGATCGATCGGATCGCAGCAGCACGCCCCGGCCGGCCGAAGGGCTGGGACGACGCCAGTTCCTCCGCGGGATGGCGGCCACCGGCGCCGTGGCCGGGGCGGCCGGCCTGCTGGGCGGCTGCGGCGGGTCCAGTCCCGGCCGCTCCCAGCAGCTGGCCGCGGCCAGCCGGAAGCCGCGCCGGGGCGGCGGCCTGAAGCTGGGCCTGACCGGGGGGTCCAGCTCGGACACCATCGACCCGCACAAGAGCCTCACCTACGTCGACACGTCCCGGCTGCAGTCGCTCTACCAGCCCCTGGTCCAGCTGGACGCCCAGGCCCAGATCGAGTATGTGCTGGCCGAGTCGATCACCGCGTACCACGGGTCGCTGGCCGAGTGGGTCATCCAGCTGCGGCCCGGGGTCACGTTCTCCAACGGCCAGGACTTCACGTCCGCCGATGTGCTGTTCACGTTCCAGCGCGTCTACCACAACGATTTCACCGGGAAGTTCGGCCTCGGCCCGATCGACCTGGCCGCGACCAGGGCCCTCGGCCCGCACACCGTCCTGGTCAAGCTGACCAAGCCGTTCGCCAGCTTCGCCGAGCAACTGGCGGCGTTCTGGTACAACCTGTACATCGCGCCGACCGGCTTCGACCCGGCCCACCCGGCGGGTACCGGCGCGTTCGTCTACCAGAGCTTCACACCCGGCCAGCGCAGCGTGTTCACCCGCAACCCGGACTACTGGAAATCCGGGCTGCCTTACGTGGACACGCTGACCATCATCGACTTCAGCGACAACACCAGCCTGCAGGACGCCCTCACCACGGGCGTCATCGACGGGGCCGGCGCGCTGGACGGGCCGCAGATCGCCGCGCTGGCCACCACCCGCGGGATCAGGACCGTGGTGTCGCACTCCGGGGAGATCATCCCGTTCACCATGCGGGTCGACCAGGCCCCGTTCAGCGACGTCAACGTGCGCCAGGCGCTGCGGCTGCTGGTGGACCGCCCGCAGCTGATCGACTCGGCGCTGGACGGCTACGGCGTGGTGGGCAACGACCTGTTCTCCCCCTACGATCCCGACTTCGACCACTCGCTGGTCCGGCCCGCCCAGGGCGACGTCCCGCAGGCCAGGTTCCTGCTCAAGAAGGCGGGCCAGGAGAACCTGACCGTGACCCTGACCACCTCGGCGGTGGCCACCGGCACGGTGGCCATGGCCACCGTGCTGGCCGCCCAGGCCAAGGCGGCCGGCGTCACGGTCAAGCTCAGCAACGTCCCGTCCGGCGTCTTCTTCGGGCCCAACTACCTCAAGTGGTCATTCGCCCAGGACTACTACAACTACTATCCCTATCTCGCCCAGGTCGCGGAGTCGATGCTGAAAGGCTCCCCGTTCAACGAGACACACACCAGCAATGCGAACTACACCAGCCTGTACAACCAGGCGAATGCCACCGCCGACCCGGCGCTGCGCAAGGAAATCATCTACCAGATGCAGCAGTTCGACTTCACCCAGGGCGGCTACATCATCCCGGCGTACATCGACGTGCTCGACGCGTACAGCGACAAGGTAACCGGGTACACGGCCGGAAAGGTCGGCCAGCCGCTGTCGAACTTCGACTTCGAGCATTTCGCGTTCACTGGCTGACGGCACCGGCCGCGGCGGGGCGTTCAGCAAAATTGGCCGGCCCGGGCCGCAGCGCCCAGGCCGGCGGTGCCGGGGTGCGCCCTGCGGTTACCGCAGCAGCATCCCGCGCACCGAGAGCGTGGTGGTGATCATGCCGGTGCCGTACATCAGATCGGCCACCCGCTGCACCTGCCCCACGCTCAGGAACGTGGGGTACTGCCCCACGGTGACCAGGTCGGCCTGCTGGGCCGACATCCCGGGCAGCGTGCTCAGCACCGAGCGCACCGTGCCGAGCTGGGCGGTGCTGGCCTTGGCCTGGGTGAGCGCAGCCTGGAACGCGGCCAGGGCCGCTGGGTAGTCCCGGGCGAAGCCGGCCGTGGTGAAGTAGCCGGACAGCGGCAGGCTGGCCGTGACGCCGCTGCACACGTCGAACAGCTCTACCGCGCCGAGCTGCGTTTCCGCCTGCAGGATGTAGGGCTGCGGGGCCACGATCGCGCTGACCTGATGGTCACGCAGCGCGGTGATCATGCTGCCCGGCGGCATGGCCTTCCACACCACGCTGGACGGGCTCACCCCGTCACTCTGCAGCACCGCCTCGGTGGCCAGCGTCTCGGCGTTGTACGGGGCATCCGTGGCGAACGGGGCCAGTTCTGGCAGCGGCGTGGCCACCGTCTGGCCCTCCAGGTCCTGGGGGGCCGTGATGGCCGAGCCGGGCAGGGTCAGCACCTCCATCACGCCGGGGGTGGCGTCGTACCCGTCGGCCAGCAGCCGCAGCCGGGCGCCGGAGCCGTCCGCCTGCGTGTACAGCAGCCCGGCGTAGTCGCCGCTCGCGACCTCGGCCTGGCCGCTGCCCAGCGCGGCATAGGCGCGCTGGAGGGTGGGGTAGGTCTGCACGGTCACGTCCACGTGGTGCCGGGCGAACAGCCCGTCCCGCACCGCCACCTGGAGCGGCGCGTTGGCGAAGCCGGGCACCGCGGCCACCGTGATCTGCTGGGCCGCCACCTGGCCCGGCCCGGCCGGGGCGGCGTGGCAGCCAGCTCCGAGGGGGGCCAGCGCGGCCAGCCCCAGGATCAGGCCCGCGCGGCCCAGCCGGCCGTGCTTCGTGGCCGCGGACCACCGGTGCAGGCCGGCCCGGACACTGTTCATGACGCCTCCCCGATAGGATCCCGAGGCAGTTCTGGAAAATGCCGGCGGCATTGCCGAATTAACGTAGTAACGTCAATTTACGAGGTCCTCTAGTAATGTCACCGGTGCACTTCCGATAGGTTAACCCGGCCAGCCCGGGGATGAACCCGGAAAGACGGTTTACACCCGGCGCGCTCTCCCCGGGAAGTCTTTTTTCGCCACAGTGGTAACAATTGCCGTGCAGCGGGCCGTCCAGGCGTTACAGTGAGCGGCGGCAGACTCTGTTGAGACGGCAGCTGGCGGAATGGCAGGCCGGAAAACGTGCCACTATTTTGGCTCCGCCCCGGCCCCCGCGGCTCAGCGGGCGCCTGCTGTTTCCCGGGTGAGAGGTGCAGATACGGTGCAGTCCAGGACAGGCAGCAGCCCAGCCCCCGGTGACAGCCACCGGCTTCCGGACGTGGCCGCCTCCGGGCGAGCCGCCAGCACCGGGCTGGCGGTGCAGGAGCGCCCGCCCGCGGCCGGGGTGGCGGCGCGGCCGCGGTTCCGTTCCCCGCTCAGGAACTGGCGGGTGCGGTCCCGCCTGCTGCTGCTGGTCCTGCTGCCCACCGTGGCCGCGGTGTTCCTGGGCGGCTTCAGCGTGCTGTCCTCGGTGCGCAGCGCGCTGGCCTACCAGCGGGTGGAGCAATTCTCCCGGCTGGGCGGTGAGATCACCAGCCTGGTCCAGGCGCTGCAGGCCGAACGCGAGGACACCATCCGGTACATCATGATGGGCCCGCACGGCGGGGGCCGCGGTGCGGCGCGCGGCGCGGCCGCGCCCGAGCTGGCTGTGCTGGCTCAGGATGACCGGCTCAGCGATGCGCTGGCGGCCCGGGTGCGCCGCCTGGCCGGGGCCATCGGCCCGGCCTACCCGGCGCTGGCTCAGCAGGAAGCCAGGGCGGCGGTCACCGCGATCGGCGGGCTGGCCGCCCTGCGCTCGGTCGCGGCCAGCTCGCAGATTCCCGCGCTGGCCGTGATCCAGGAGTACGCCGCCGCGATCGACCAGCTGATCGCGCTCGAAGACGAGATCGCGGCGGGCAGCAACGACGCGGCGCTGGCCGATACCGTCCGGGTGGTGGGGCTGATCTCGGCCACCAAGGAAGAGGTGTCGGAGGAACAGGCCATCCTCACCTCAGCTCTCACCCCGGACCTGGTCGGCGCGGCCCAGCTCGGCCCGGGCCAGCTGACCACGATCAACGCGGCGCAGGCCGAGCAGGCCGCCGACCTGGCCCAGTTCGGCCTCATCGCCAGCGGTGCGCAGCGGCGGGCCTATGACAGCGCGCTGTCCTCGGCCCAGGCCGACCAGGCCCAGGCCCAGCTGCAGCAGGCCATCACGCTGGCCGCCGGCGGTGGCTCGTCGACCGAGAACCCGGCTTTCACCGATGCCGCCAACGGGTCCGCCTACCTGGTGGCCAGCCTGCACCGGGTCGAACAGGCCTTCATGTCCTCGGTCACCGGGCAGGTCACCGCGCTGCGCGACCGGGCCATCAGCAGCGCGCTGCTCGAGGGCCTCGGCGTGCTGCTGATCCTGGCCCTGGCGTTCATCTTCACCGTCGCCGTGGGCCGGTCCATGACCCGCCCGCTGGCCCGGCTGCGCTCCGGCGCGCTCGAGGTGGCGGGGATGCGGCTGCCGGAGACGGTCCGCCGGATGAGCGAGTCCGGTGACGCGGACACGCCGCCGGACATCGAGCCGATCGACGTCGACTCCACCGACGAGATCGGTGAGGTGGCCCGGGCGTTCGACCAGGTGCACCGGGAGGCGGTCCGGCTGGCCGCCAATGAGGCCGCGCTGCGCGGCAACGTCAACGCGATGTTCGTGAACCTGTCCCGGCGCAGCCAGTCCCTGGTGGAACGGCAGATCAAGCTGATCGACGACCTGGAGCAGGGCGAGCAGGACTCCGACCGGCTGGCGAACCTGTTCCAGCTGGACCACCTGGCCACCCGGATGCGGCGCAACTCGGAGAACCTGCTCGTCCTGGCGGGCCACGAACTGTCCCGGCGGTGGACCGAGCCAGTGGCCCTGGTCGACGTGCTGCGCGCCGCCGTGTCGGAGATCGAGCACTACGAACGGGTCATCCCGAACATCCAGCCCGGCATCTCGGTCCGCGGCCAGGCGGTCAGCGACGTCGTGCACCTGCTGTCCGAGCTGGCCGAGAACGCGACCGCGTTCTCCGCCGAGGAGACCCCGGTGAAGGTGTCCGGGTACGTGCTCAGCAGCGGCGGCGCGCTGGTCGACATCACCGACCAGGGCGTGGGCATGGGCGCCGAGGAGATGGCGCACGCCAACTGGCGGCTGGACAACCCGCCGGTGGTGGATGTGGCCGTGTCCCGCCGGATGGGCCTGTTCGTGGTGGCCCGGCTGGCCGCCCGGCACGGCATCCGGGTCCGGCTCCGGCCCGGTTCCGCCGGTGGCCTGACCGCGCTGGTCTGGCTGCCCGACGAGGTAATCAGCCGGGATGGGGCCGGGTCCGCTCTCGGGCTGCACCCATTCCAGCCGCCCGCGGCCGGCGCTGCCCGCTGGCTGGAGAACGGGCTGGGGGTGGGCGACTCCGGGGTACGGGCGCCGGCCACGTCCGGGCTGCCGCCGATGCGGCCGCTGCGCTTCGAGCCCGGCCCGGAAGGCGGTGACGGGGCCACGGCACCCATAATGCCTGGCGCGGCCCCGCACGCCAGGGCGGTGCTCTCCGCCCCGGCCGCCGACACCGGCACCGCCCGCCCGGAGGCCGACGGCCTGGACAGCGCCAGCCCACCGGCCGCCGGCGCCACCCCACGGGCAGCGGACGCCAGCCCGCAGGCCGCCGGCGCCAGCCCCACAGCGGCCGGGGAGGCAGGCAGTCCCGGTGCCGCCTCCCCGGCGCCCACCGTGATCGTGCCGCCCGCACCGGATGGCGGCCCCGAGCACCGGCTGCCGATCTACGAATCGGTGGAGTCCGACTGGTTCCGGTGTGGCCGGCCCGGCACCGGCCGCCCGGCCACCGGCCCATCCGGGGCCGGCGGCCCCGGATGGGCCGGCCAGGCGGGTACGGGCCAGGCGGGCACGGGCCAGGCGGGCACGGGCCAGGCGGGCACGGGCCGGCGGCCCGGGACGGCCAGCCGGCTGGCCGGGACGGCCGGGACGGCCGGGACGGCCAGCCGGCAGCCGGTCAGCTGGTCATCGCCCGCGGACGCGGGCTGGCTGGCCGCTGAAGTGGCCTACGCGCCGGTTACGGCCGGCACCACCGGGGCCGGCCTGCCCAGGCGGGTGCCCAAGGCGAATCTGGTCCCCGGGGCGGCTGGTCCCTCGCCGCTGTCCCACACGCTGCCGCCGGCCCGGACCGCCACGCAGACCAGGGACCGCCTGGCCAGCTTCCAGCAGGGCATCAGGAAGGCCCGCTCGGCCGCACCGGAGGACCCGCCCACCGGCGGCGGGCCGGACAGAGAGGAGAACCCGTGAGCCCGCTGGCTACCTCGGCGCACGACCTGAACTGGCTTATCACGAACTTCGCCGACCGGGTGCCCGCAGTCGCCCACGCCATCGTGGTCTCGGCCGACGGCCTGCCGCTGGCCTTCTCGACCGGGTTCCCGCAGGACCGGGCCGACCAGCTGGCCGCGGTGACCTCGGGGCTGATCAGCCTGACCCAGGGCGCGTCGCGGGTGTTCGAAGGCGGCCCGGTCACCCAGACGGTGGTCGAGATGCGGCAGGGGCTGCTGCTGGTCATGGCCATCAGCGACGGGTCCAGCCTGGCCGTGCTGTGCTCGGCGGACTGCGACATGGGCCTGGTGGCTTACGAGATGGCGCTGCTCGTGGAGCGGGTCGGCCAGGCGTTCACGCCACCGGCCCGGGCCGGGCTGCAGCCCCCGGCGGCCGGGTAGCCCGGGGTGCCGCGCAGCATGCCCGGACTGCCCCGGCTGGAAGGGGACACAGTGGATATCGCAGCCGCCCAGCCTGGGCGGGACAGCCTGGCCGGCGACCCGATGATGTCGGTCAAGATCGTGGTGGCGGGCGGGTTCGGCGTGGGCAAGACCACGTTCGTCGGGGCCGTCTCGGAGATCACCCCGCTGACCACCGAAGCGCTGCTGACCACGGCCAGCACCAGCGTGGATGACCTGCGCCTGGTGCCGGACAAGACGGCTACCACGGTGGCGATGGACTTCGGCCGGGTCACCCTGGACGCCGGGCTGGCGCTGTACCTGTTCGGCACGCCGGGCCAGCAGCGCTTCTGGTTCATGTGGGATGACCTGATCCAGGGGGCGATCGGCGCGGTGGTGCTGGTGGACACGCGCCGCCTGGCTGACTCTTTCCCGGCCGTGGACTACTTCGAGACGTCCGGCCTGCCGTTCCTGGTCGGCATCAACGGATTTCACGGCGAGTTCCCGCACGCCGCCCCGGATGTCGCCGAAGCGCTGTCGGTGAGCCCGGACGTACCGGTCATCGAGTGCGACGCGCGGCAGCGGAAATCGGTCAAGACCGCGCTGGTGACCCTGGTCCAGCACGCCATGGCGGCCCGGCTGGGTTCATGATGGCCAGATGGCGTTGTCAACCGCGTTCACCGAGCTGTTCTCCGTGCGGCACCCGATCGCGCTGGCGCCACTGGGCGGCACGGCCGGTGGCGCGCTGGCCGCGGCGGTCTCCAACGGCGGCGGGCTCGGCCTGCTCGGCGGCGGCAGCGGGAGCCGGGCCTGGCTGGGCCGTGAGCTGCCGCTGGTAGCGGAACGAACCAGCCAGCCGTGGGGGGTGGGCTTCCAGAGCTGGGCCGTCGACGTGGGGGCGGTCGAGCAGGCCCTGGCCTACCGGCCGCAGGCGGTCATGCTGTCCTTCGGCGACCCCAGCCCGTTCCTGTCCCCGATCCGGCAGGCGGGTGCGGCGCTGATCCTCCAGGTCACCGATCTGGAGGAGGCCAGGCAGGCGGTGCACCTGGGCGCCGACGTGATCGTGGCGCAGGGCACCGAAGCCGGCGGCCATGGCGCCCGCCACGGCCGGTCCACGCTGCCGTTCGTGCCGATCGTGATGGACCTGGCCGCACCGACGCCGGTACTGGCCGCGGGCGGGATTGCCGACGGGCGGGGTCTGGCCGCGGCTCTGGCCCTGGGCGCCGCCGGGGCGCTCATCGGGACCCGGTTCCAGGCCACCGCTGAGTCGCTGGCCGGCCCGGCGGTCAAGCAGGCGATCGTGGCCGGGCGCGGCGAGGACACCGAGCGGAGCACCATCCTGGACATCGCCCGGGGCTCCCGGTGGCCCGCGAAATACCCGGGCCGCACCCTCGCCCACCCGTTCCTCGACGAGTGGCGGGGCCGGGAAGCCGAACTCGCCGCCGATCCGGCGGCCAGGCAGGCCTACCGCGACGGCGTGGCCCGCGGCGAACTACCCCCGCTGCCGGTGTGGGCGGGCGAGAACATCGACCTCATCACCGACCTGCCACCCGCCACCGCCCTGGTCGGCGCCCTGGCCGCACAGGCTGAGAACGCGCTCGCCCAGGCCCTGCCACGCTGAACGCCAGATAGCCGCGGCGGACGTCAGCGCAGCGTCACGGGTATGCCGTGCGGGATGGACAGGGTGCCCGGCTGCCAGTCCAGCCCGCCAGCCAGCCGGGCCGCCGGGAACGCCCCGAAGAACGCGGCCAGCGCGGTGCCCAGCCATACCCGGGTGAGCGCGGCGCCCGGGCAGAAATGCGGGCCAGCCCCGAACGGGAGGCTCGGCGATGGCGGGCCGCTGGGGTCGTGCGCAGCAGCGATCAGCGATGGCAGCAGCACGGTTCCCTGGCTGATCGGCCGGCCGTCCAGCCAGGTGTCGGCCCGGGCCACCCGGGGCAGCGCGACCGGGAACATGGCCCGGCCGGTCATCAGCCAGGCCGCCACCGAGTCCCAGGTCCGCTCGCCGCGCAGGCACGATGCGACGATGCGCGGCCGCTGGGCCAGTTCGGTGAGCGCCACCGCCAGCACCGGGAGCACAGCACCGAACCCGTTCCCGACCGTGCCGATGACGTGCGTGATATCCCTGGTCGGGAAGCCATCCAGCGCGCCGATCAATTCGGAGATCAGCGCCCCGTCCGGCCTGGCCCGCTTCGCGTCCGCGAGCCACCCGTAGTAGCGGTACAGGTCGTCCCAGGCCGTGGCGACCGCACCGACCTCGCCCGGGCCGGGCACCACGGCAAAGGCGACCCGGGAGTAGGCCAGCACCTGGCCCCAGTCCTGGCCGGGGATGCCCATGGCCCGGCAGACCGCACCCTCAGTGAACGGCTCGGCGAAGCCGGCCAGCACGTCCGCGTCCGGCCGGGCGGCCAGTCCCGCGACCAGCACGGCGGCTAGCCCCCGCACGGCCGACCGGGTCGCCTCAGCCGCCCCCCGGGTGAACAACCCGTTGATCCGCTGCCGGTACAAGCGCAGCCGGGGCGGGTCCATGTTGAGCAGACCACCGTCCGGTGACTGCATTTCCGCCCCGGTCAGCGGGCAGCCGCGCAGCCGGCCCGCGGCGGTGACACCCGCCATGCCGAAGTGGCGGCTATCCGTCAGCGTGCGCAGCACGTCGGCGCGGCGGCGCAGCACGAGCATGGGTTCGCCGCCCGCCGGGCGGCGGGCGAACTCCCCGGTGGCACCGGCCCGCAGGACCGGCGGCGGCCCGCCGTCCGGCATAGCCGCGAAATCCAGCACGGGGGCAGCCCTGGGCCGCTGCGCGGTCAGCATGCGCACCGGCCCCGCCGGGCCACCGGCCGCCGTTTCCTGACCCTGCTGGGCACGTCAGGCCCCTTTCCCTGGCTCCCGCCCATCCCCGGCCACTGGCCACTGCAGTAGCACGATGCGTCTGTCTACGACAGCGAAAGCCACATCCAGAATCGTGAGTTGGTACGTTTTCCTGGACCCGGGAATCACCCAGGCAATTCGTCATGCAATTTGCCTGCACCCAAGCCGTTCGGGCGCGGGGACCAGACGCGGTTCAGCCGGTCATGCCAGGTCACCTCGGGAGTGCGGCGGACGGCCGGGGCCCGGCTGATGCGTCCAGCCGCTTCCCCTCAGCATGGCCGCTGGCACCTTACAGAAATATTGCAGTTTTCTTGACCGGTGCGGTCGGCAGGCTTTCCAGCGTGCCGTTCAGGCCGTACTGGAGGCCCGCAGGATGGTACGCAAGGCGGCCAGCAGAGTGGTCTCGGAAAACGGCTTCTCGATGAGGCTCACCTCGGATCCGAGGATGCCCTGGGCGCCGAGCAAACCCTTCGGGTACCCGGACATGTAGAGCACCCGCACCCCTGGCTGCACGGCACGCACCCGCTCCACGACCTCCCGGCCCTGCATCCCGGGCATCACGACGTCAGTGATGAGCGCGTCCACCCGGGCCGCCGGGGCAGACGCCAGGTCGACCGCGTCCTGGCCCCGGGCCAGCATGGTCACCTGGTAGCCATTGCGGGCGAGAATCCGCCGGATCATCTCGCGCAGGGCGGGCTCGTCCTCGACCACGAGCACCGCCTCGCCGTGACCCGGCCCGGGAGCCGCGGGCGAACCGGCCGGCCCGGTCATGGCCTGGTCGGTCACCGGCAGCAGCACCACCACCGTGGTGCCCATCCCGGGCTCGGAATGGATCTGGACGCTGCCGCCCGCCTGGGTGATGATCCCGTACACGCTGGCCAGGCCGAGGCCGGTGCCCTCGCCCCTGGGCTTGGTCGTGTAGAACGGCTCAAAAGCCCGGTCCATGACCTGAGCCGTCATCCCCGTCCCCGTATCACTGACCTTCAGGCTTACGTAGCGGCCCGCGGCCGGCCCGGCCAGGCTGGCCGCATACATCTCATCCACCTCGACGTTGCCGGTCCCGATGGTCAGCCGGCCACCGGCGGGCATGGCGTCCCGGGCGTTGCTGGCCAGGGTGACCAGCACCTGCTCGATCTGGTCGGGGTCGGCCAGCACCAGGTACAGGTCCCGGCCCGGCACGGTGGCCAGGTCGATCCGCTCGCCCAGGGTCCGCCGGAGCAGCTGCTCCACCCCGGCCACCACGTCGTTCAGGTTGAGCACCTGCTGCTGGGCGACGTCCCGCCGGGCGAACGACAGCAGCTGATGGGTCAGTTCACCCGCCCGGGCCGCCGCCCACTGCACTTGTTCCAGGTCGGCACGCAGCGCCTGCCAGCGTTCAGCCGGCGCCTGCTCGGGGACGTCCTCGGCCGCGAAGGCGGCATAGCTGGTGATCACCCCGAGCAGGTTGTTGAAGTCGTGCGCCACCCCGCCGGCCAGCTCTCCCAGGCTCTCCAGCCGCTGCGACTGCTGGAGCTGGCGCTCCAGCCGGCCCCGCTCGGCCTGGGTCTCGAGCCGCTCGCGGTCCGACTGGGCGGCCAGCCGTTCGGTCACGTCCCAGACCGTGATGGTGATCAGCAGCCCGCTGTCCGTGTCGATGGCCGCCAGGGAGACCTCGGCTGGGAACGTGCTGCCATCCCGGCGCCGCCCGGCCAGCTCCAGCCCCACACCCATCGGGCGGGAGCCGGGCCGGGCCGCGTACCCCTGCCGGTAGTGCACATGCCGGGTGCGCGCCTCGTCCGGCACCAGGAGCTCGACCGGCTGCCCGATCAGCTCCTGCCTGGGGTACCCGAACAGCCGCTCCGCCGCGGCGTTGACCAGGACGATCTGCCCGCTGCCAGCCACGCACAGCATGGCGCCCGGCACCGCCTCCAGGAGGCCCAGGAAGCTCTGATCGGTCAGCTCCCTCATCATCTGCTCTCGCAGTCCGCGACGGGTCAGGCAGGAAACCCGCAGGCCAGACAGGTGACACGTCCGGCCAGCTAGCTACTTATAGTAGCTGATAGTGACTCTACGTAGTAGAGAGCCCCGCACAGCGGAGGTAGCGATATGACGGCGGATTCAGCCGGGCCGCGCGTGCTGGCCGTGGACGACCTGGAGCCGATCCGCATGCTCATCGACCGGGTGCTGAGCAGTTCCGGGTACCAGGTTGACGTGGCCGGGTCCCTGGCCGAAGCGCGCAGCATGAACCCGGCCGGATACGACGTGCTCCTGGTGGATGCGTCCCTGGGCGACGAGCTGGGCACCGATCTCATCCGGGAACTGGTCTCCGCCGACCCGGCGGCGGCCGGGCGGTGCCTGCTGGTCTCCGGCGGCGGGATGGCCGAGACGCTTCCCGGCGTTGGCTGCCTGGCCAAGCCTTTCGGCCCGGAAGCGCTGGTGCATGCGGTGCGCGCGCTGCACGAGACGGATACGGCCAGCCGCCCGCCCCCGGCGCAGGCCGTCCGGGACCGGCCAGCCCCGGGGACACCGGCGGGCGGCGGCCCGGGGCCCACCCTGGCCGGGCCGTGCGCCGCCATCCTGGCCCAGACCCGGCAGCTCCGCGCGGCGGAGCGGGCCACCATCGCCGACTTCATTCATGACGGCCCCATGCAGGAACTCACCTGCGCCCTGCTGACCTTGCGGATGGCCGCGGGGCCGGCCCCCGCCGAACTGGCCGCCCAGCTCGGCGAGCTGCAGCACCGGCTCGACGTCGCGGGCCGCTCGCTCCGGCAGCTGACCGGCGGCAGTGCGCTGCGCCTGGCTCCGGCCGGGGACGGCGCCGGCCTGGCCGGGGCCATCCGGCAGCGCTGCCTGTGGCTGCCGCTGGCCGAGGTCAGCGTCGGCACCGAGCCGGCTGAGGCCGCGGACGGCGTTCCGTCCGGGCTGGTCCCGCTCATCGCCGACGTGGCCGAACTGGCCCTCGGCACGCTCACCCGGCACCTGCCGGCCAGCCGGGCCGGCGTGCTGGTCCGGACCGGGGCGGATACGGCCGCCATCGAGCTGGAACTCAGCCCGGGCAACGGTACCGCAGCCGGCCCTGCAGACCTGGTGGCGGCGGAAGAGCAGCTCACCGAGCTGGCCCGGGCCCTGGGCGGTACCGCGCTGGCCACCCGGGCCGGCCCCGGCTGGCGGGCCCAGCTCACCGTGCCCCTGGTGTAACCCTCCGGACGGCCCGGGTGCCATCCCCCGCCTGGCTGGTACCCCAGCCGTAGATCGTGATCTTCATGTCTGAGCGATGAATTTGGGCGGCGGATCGGGTCTGCCCTGGCATGACTCGAATCATCGCTGACATCCCGGTCTCCCCCGGCGGTTTCGTCACCGGGCTTCACCCCAGCCCGGAGCGTGATCTCGGCATCGACCGCGACGCACCTGACCTACGACGTCTGCCGGTGATCCGATGACCACTGTCAGCGCCAATGAGGTCGCTTTGGGTATCGAGTCGTTCGGTGACGACCATGCGCCACTCGCCCTGCTCGCGGGCGGGACGACGATGCTCTCCTGGCCCGGCGCGCTTTGCCAGCGCCTCGCCGAGGGCGGGCGCCGTGTGGTGCGCTATGACCTGCGCGATAGCGGGGAGTCGACGACGACGGATCCGGAGGCGCCCGCCTACACGCTGCGCGGCCTCGCCGCTGACGCGGCGGCCCTTGCTGACGCGCTCGGCGGGGGGGCTGCGCACCTCGCGGGGATCGGCGTCGGCGGGATGGTCGCCCAGGTGGCCGTGCTCGACCATCCGGCCGCGTTCGCGGCGCTCACCCTGGTCGGCACCCGCGCGGTTGCCCCTGGCCCGCCCGACGATGACCTCCCCGGCCATGACCAGGCAACGATGAGCCGGCTGTTCGCACGCCCGATGCCCGACTGGACCGACCGCGAGGCGGTTGCGGAGTTCGCCGCCGCCGGCGCGGAGATCCTCGGCGACGACCCCGTCGCCGCGCGGGCCATCGCTGCGCGCATCTGGGACCGCACGCCCGGCACCGCACCCCCGGTCCAGATGGCCAACCAGATGGGCATGGTGTTTTCCAGGCTCGACTGCACACCCCGCTGGCGCGAGCGCCTGCCCGAGATCGAGATCCCCTCGCTCGTCGTGCACGGCCGCCGCAACCGGTTCTTCCCCGTCGGCAACGGCGAGGCGATCGCGCGCGAGATCCCCGGGGCACAGCTGCTCCTCCTCCAGGAGGCCGCCACCGCGATCCCCGATGCGGCGGTCGGCGAGATCACCGAGGCGATGCTCACGCTCGGATAGAGAACGGCGGATGCCGCACGGGTCTGGCCTCCACGCAGCAGTGGACGCCGGAGCCAATGCCGCCGGCACGCGCCGGCCGGGAGGGTCCAGAGGCGGCCGGACCCGGGACCACCGATGAGTTCTGCGGGCCGGGCCGGTCTACCCCGGCGTACACCATCGGACCTCGGACTGGAGACCCACCATGACCGCTCCCGCACACGCTGGCCGCATGCTGTTGGTGAACATCCCCGTAGCGGACATCGAGCGCAGCAAAGCGTTCTTCGCGCGGCTCGGGTTCAGCTACAACCCGATGTTCACCGGCGAGACCGCCGCCTGCATGCTGGTCGGCGAGCAAGCCTGCGTCATGCTGCTCAGCCACGAGACGTTCGCGCAGTTCGCGAAGCTGCCGGTAGCCGATCCCAGCACGCACACGCTGGCGCTCTACTGCTTCAGCGTGTCAGCCCGCGATGAGGTCGACACGGTCGCTGAGGCTGCGCTCGCCGCGGGCGGCACCGGGGCGGACGGCCCTGAGGACCACGGCTTCATGTACTCACGCAGCTTCTTCGACCTCGACGGCCACGGCTGGCAGGTCATGTGGATGGATCCGGCGGCGGCGCAGCAGGGCCCCGAGGAGTTCGCGGCCGCCACGCAGGACGCCGACGCCCCGGCCTGACCCGGCCCCGCGTTCGCCGGGCTGATCCGCCGCCCCGTTGCGTGCTGGTGCCGCCAGCCGGTCATGCGTGACTACAACAAGAGCGAAGGCGGCTGCTGCGGCCAGGATAGGGTCCGGGCTTCCCGGCCGGAAACGTGCTGCCCCCGGGACGGGATGGCTCTCTTGCCGTCATCATGCAGCCTTGCGCTTGTTGGCACTAAGCCGCCTGCGAGAATTGACCTGCGCCTGCAGAATAACTACGAAAAAGCAGATGGCCGCGAGCGCGCCACCAATCGTGAGGATGCCGGCAATGACTACGCTCCCAATGTTCGCAGTAACCTCGCGCACCCACGGGAGCGGAATACCGGCGATGGTTGCCCTACAATTTCCGTAACTGGATAGGTAGCTGTTTATCCTGTCATGCCGTTTCAGGTATCCACGCTTCTCCGCTGGCGGCGCGTATGAGGGTATCGAGCATTCCGATGCCGTGCTTGGCGGCGGTGGACAGGTAGGACCGGATAGCGCAGAATGCCTCGGCTCCGGCCATCGACCGCATGCACCCGGAGACCTTGATCCGCAGCTTGCCCATCCTGATCTCGCGTTCGGCTGCGTTGTTATCGAACGGCACGCGCGGGTCGGTGGTGTACCGGAGGTAGTCGTCCTCGCGGGCCAGGAGCCTGCGGGCCAGGGCGTGGTGCTTGCGCATCAGCGGCCCTGCCCGGGGAGCGGTCTCCCGCTGGCCGATCAGCAGCGCCGAGCGGTAGCGGTGCCGCACCCTGGCCAGCTTGGCCTGGTCGAGGTGGTTCAGCGTGCCGTCGGCGGCGAGGGAAGCATCGGCCAGGTGCTTCATGTCGCGCTGGGCATCGGCGGCCTGGGCCGCCCAGCACCACGGGCCGGGCGCGGCGGCGTCGATGACGGCCTGCAGTTCCCGCAGGGCGTGAGCATTGCACAAGGCATGCGTGACCTGGCCGTACCCGTCATAGGGAGCCCAGCAGTCATGCACCGCGATCCCGCGGAACGCCGGGAGCACCCCCGCGGCGTCCATGCCCGCCCGGCCCCGCTTGCCATGCACGGTGATGAGCGCGAACTTCCCCGACGACGCCGAGTGCACCCAGGCCAGCTTCCCGCCCACCCGGAACCCGGTCTCGTCGAAGTGGACGACATCGGCGGTGATCAGCGCCATGCGGATCGCCGCCAGCGGCGCGCCCAGCTTCCCGGCGGTCCTGTTGACCATCCCCGCGACCGCGCCCGGGAGACCGGGACGCCGAACAGGTCGCCGGCCGCCTGGCAGGTCCGGCCCCGGGACAGGAACTGGCCGTGCCACAGGTACGCGCACGCCGCGGCAAGGCGCGGCCCATACTGCACCGGGGCGGTCACCCCTGCCGGGGCGGTCCCTGAGGTGACAGTGCCGCAGCCGCAGCGGCGCCAGACCAGCCGGTGCTCTGTCACCACCGCCTGGATATCCTCGGGCAGGTCAATCACCTGCCGCCGTTCAGTCGCGGTCACCTCGGCGCCGGACAGCCCGTTCCCGCACCCGGCGCAGCTGCCCGGCTCATGGGTGATCACCTCACCTGGGTGATCGGCCAGCTCCAGCGTCACCCCGGGCTGGCCCTCCGGACGGCCCGGCTTGCGCCCCGTCTTCTTCCCGCAGCGATCTGGGCGCCGGCTTGGCCAGCCCCTCGGCCGACGGCGGCTTTGACGAGTTCCGCGAGTTGGACCCCACCCTGGCGCGCAGCCCGGCCACCTGAGCCGTCAGCGCCTCAACCTGTTCCCGCAGCACCGCGATCTCGGTGTCCTTGGCCCCGATCACCTGCCGCAGCCGGGCATTGGCCGCGCGCAGCGCAGCGGCCTCATCCGGGGCGAGCGGGACACCGGGCACGACCCATACCTGATCATCACCGGCGCACAGTGATCAAGGTGACACGCCAGGCCGGCCCTCACGATCGCCGGCCACGCTGGCGGCATCGCCAGGCCTTTCGCTCTGCCGAGCGCAGAACAGGTTACCGCTGGCCGCAGCGGGGCCTAGCGTGACGGGTGGAGCTGCACGCCAGCAGAGCCTGGCTGCCCCTGGCCGCGCATCGTGGAGGCATCGTGACCAACCGCCAAGCCCACGACGTTACGGCGGTGCTGGTCCACGGCGGATTCCTCGGGCCGCGGATCTGGGCGGACACCGCCAGGCTGCTCCAAGCCCGCGGGGTCCGGCCGGTCACCGTGGACCTGCCCAGCAGCCAGGACAGCGGCGATCACCTGCCCGGCCTGCACGACGACGCTGCGGCCGTCCGCGATGCACTCGACGGCTGCGCCGATGCCGTGCTATGCGGGCACTCCTACGCCGGTGCCGTGATCAGCGAAGCAGCGGCCGGGCCGCACCGGGCCGTGCGTCACCTGGTATTCCTGGCCGCCGCCGTCCCGGACGCCGGAGACAGCCTGGCCCAGGCAGCCACCAGGAACAACCCAGCCGGAGCGCAGGAAGAATCAGACGGCGAAGGAATCGACATGCGCGCGGACGGCCGCCTGGTCATGCGCCCCGAAAGCGCCCGCGCCGCGCTGTTCCACGACTGCCCGCCCGCCCGCGCCGACGCCGCGATCGCGCTGCTCCGGCCGCAGACCCCGGCCACCAGCACGCAGCCAGCCACCGCGACCGCCTGGCGTGACATTCCGTCCACCTACATCCGCTGCACCCAAGACCGGCTGCCCTACGAACTCATCAGCCCCGCCTACTGGCAGCACGCCAGCCACGTGCTCACCCTGCCCGCAGGCCACTGCCCCCAGTGGAGCAGGCCCGACCTCGTCGCGGACCTGCTGTGGTCAATCATCAGCAGCACCGGGCCGCAACCTATCCAGTTACCAATTTCCTATGGAATATGCTGGGCTAAGATTTGTGCATGTGGAGGTCGCGATGATGTCATACCCGATGGTGGCCAGTACTCCCCCACGCCAAACGTTACAGCCATTCCCCAACGATAAGAGGTAGCTTGAGCCACGTCATCAGCATCGCCCCCACGTCGTCACGGTCCGTAGCTGCTTCGCGCGGCACCTGCACCGGGACACCCCGGCAGGCGCCGCTGACGGCGCAGGTCCCATCGGTCAATCGTGTCACGTCCAGCCCGGCTGGAGCCGTTCACGAGCGGACCGGGTCCACCCAGCTACCGGGCCGCAGCCGCTGCCATACCGGGACCTTTGGGCAGTACTTATGGGCCATTCGTACCTGGCCGGGTCACTTGAGCAGGTCTTGAGTTACCTAAATGGCGCGCACGTGTCACGGCGACAGAGATGACAGGCGCCGGCCGGACAGTGCCCTGTCCCGGGCTGCGCTGGCGGTGTCTGCCTGCGCCCTCGGCCTGGCCGTCGGCCGGATCGCTGCCTCGTGACTTGAGTCAAGCTCTCCGGCGCGCCGCTGCTGGGTCGCGGCCCGGGATCGAAAGAGGTGCCAGCATGGCTAAGTCCCAGGATGCGGCGGAAGAGGCGACGCTGGAACAGTTCGGCTACCGCCAGCAGTTCGACCGCACGTTCCGCCTGTTCGCATCATTTGCCATCGGTTTCTCTTTCATCTCCATCACCACCGGGATCTTTACCACCTACGGTTCGGTACTGCTCACGTCCGGCCCCCTTGGCATCTGGACCTGGCCGCTCGTCATCGTTGGCCAGCTCGCGGTGGCGCTGGTGTTCGCGGTCCTGGCATCGCGCATCCCATTGGCCGGGTACTCCTACCAATGGATGTCGCGCCTGGCAAATCCCTACATTGGCTGGCTGGTCGGCTGGTTCACATTCGCGTTCCTGGTGGTCGACGTGGTGGCCGTGGACTACGCGGTGGCGTCGACGGTGGTACCGACGCTGTTCAGCTACACAGGCACGAGTGGTAACACCTGGCTGGTGACTGCGCTGATCGTGATCGTGCAAGGGTTGCTGATCATGTTCTCCACGCTATGGACGCGGCGGGTCAACAACGCGGCGGTCACCACGGAAATTGCTGGAGTGGGCGGCCTGACCGTCCTGCTGCTGATAGTCGGGGCCGTCCGGGGCCTGCTGAACTGGGGCCACCTGTTCTCGCGCGCGGCAGTACCGGCGGCTGGTTATTTCGGATTCGGCGGCGGCACTCACGATAGCCCGTGGATGTTCGCGTTCCTGCTCGGCGCATTTACCATCGTGGGTTTTGAGGCGTGCGGCAACCTGGCGGAGGAAACACAAGAGCCAGGAATCGTGGTCCCACGCGCGATGTGGAGCTCGGTCGTTATCTCCGGCGTGATCGGGTTCGCCTTCCTCATTGCCATCACCGCCAGCACCGGCAACCTGAAAGTGCTCACCGCGTCCAGCACCCCCGTGGCCGACGTGGTCATCAGGGTGCTCGGCTCGGTCATAGGCAAGATCTTCCTGGTAATCGTGTTGTACTCGATCTTCGCCTGCGGGCTGGTCATCTTCGTTACGGCGACCCGGGTCAGCTGGGCTATGGCGCGTGACGAACGGTTCCCCGGGTGGCAGGCTCTGCGCCGGGTCAACCCACGCTTCGACAGCCCCGCGATCGCGACCGTGACAGTCGGCATAGTGATCGAGATCGTCCTGGCAGTGTTCGCCACTCGCACCAATGCGCTGTTCAAGCTGTTCAGCGCGGCAACGCTGATGCCTGCACTCATCTACCTGGTCACGACGGTCTTGTACGTGTTTACCCGGCGTCGGCTGCCAAGCACTCACGGCTTCCGGCTTGGCCGCTGGGAGCTCCCGGTCATGGTCATCGCCCTGGTCTGGCTGGTGTTCGAGATGTCGATCTTCCGGGACAGCTCGTTTGGCGTGCCGTGGCTGTACGTGGCGGTGATGATGGGCGTCGGAGTGATCTATTTCGTGTACCTGCTGATCACCCGGCACTCCCTGGCCATGTCCAGCAGGACACAGGCCTTCGGGCCCGGTGACGAGCTGTCCGGGCCGGAGCCGCCGGGCCAGCCTGGGCCCGGTCAGCCGCCAGCCGCCCCCGCGAACGGTGGTTCGGTGCCGTGACCAAGGGCTGCGTGCTCGCGGTCGATCAGGGCACCTCGGTGACCAAGGCGCTGGTTGTCCGCGGGGATGGGTCGGTGGCGTCCGCCGCCGAAGTTCCCGCTGGCGTCCGATCCGCTGGCCCGGACGGCGTCGAGGCCGACCCGGAGGTGATCTGGGACTCGGTCCTCGCCGCGGCGCGTCAAGCAGCCACGGCGGCCGATGAGCGCCCAGCCGCTCTGGCGCTGGCCAACCAGGGCGAAACGGTGCTCGCCTGGGACCGGGCTACCGGAAGACCACGGTCGCCCGCGATCAGCTGGCAAGATCGCCGGTCAGCGGGAATCTGCGCCCGGCTGGCCGGTCACGGGCCGGAGATCCGCCAGGTCACCGGGCTGGAACTCGATCCCTACTTCTCAGCGCCGAAAATGGCCTGGCTGCGCGAGCAAGCCGGGACGGGGGGCGTCATCACGACCACCGACACCTGGCTGCTGCACCGGCTCACCGGCGCCTTCGTCACCGACGCGGCAACCGCCTCCCGGACCCTGCTGCTCGATCTGGACACGGTCAGCTGGTCCGAACGGATGTGCTCCTTGTTCGGGGTGGACCCAGCCGGCCTACCGGAAATCGTGGATAACGACGCCACGGTCGGCACCACAACCGAGCTGGGGAGCGAGCTGCCAGTAGCCGGGATCGCGGTGGACCAGCAGGCCGCCTTGCTGGCCGAGGCGTGCCTGCAACCGGCCCAAGCCAAATGCACGTTCGGCACCGGCGCGTTCCTCCTCGCGACAGTTGGCGGCCGCCCGGTCCGGTCACGAGCCGGCCTGGTGTCGTGTGTAGCCTGGCGGCTCGGCGGTGTGGCTACGTACTGCCTGGACGGTCAGGTCTATACCGCCGGATCGGCGATCGACTGGCTTGTCCGGCTCGGAATCGTGGCCGCCCCCGCTGAGCTCGACCCGCTGGCGTCCGCCGCTGCGCTGTCGGAGGAGGCGTTCGTGCCCGCCTTCACCGGGCTCGCCGCGCCATACTGGGCGCCTGCGGCGCGCGCGTCACTGACCGGCCTATCGCTGGCCAGTGACCGCAGGACCGTGGTACGTGCCGTGCTCGAGGGCATCGCCGCCAATGTCGCCGTGCTGGCCCAGGCCGTCGCGGACGATCTCGGCGGGCCACTACGCCGGCTCCGCGCGGACGGTGGGCTCACCGGCTCCCGCGTCCTCATGCAGGCGCAGGCGGACCTCCTGCAAGCGCCGGTAGACGTCTATGCCACCCCCCACGCCACCGCGCTTGGTGTGGCGGCTCTCGCACGGCTCGCGCTGGGGGAGGCTGCCACCGCAGCGGACGCTGTCGCGGCCTGGGCACCGGGAGTGACCTACTGGCCCGCCTGCGGCGCCCAGGAGGCAGCCGGGCGCCTGGGCCGGTGGCGGCGGGCGGCGGAGGCCGCGCTCCAGCCGGCCGCCACGCCTACGCCTGGGCTGCGGCCAGCCGGCACAGCCGGGCTCGTGACGAGAACGAGGACGGCCAGATGACCGCCGAGCCAGCCTACGACGTCGCCGTCATCGGGGCGGGCGTCGTCGGCGCCGCGATAGCCCGCGAGCTCAGCTGCTACCAACTGCGGACGATCCTTGTCGAGGCAGCCGGCGATGTCGGCACCGGCACGAGCAAGGCCAACACCGCGATCCGGCACACCGGTTTCGACGCCAAGCCCGCAACGCTGGAATCCGAGCTGCTGCGTCGCGGCTTTCCGCTGCTCACCAGCTACGCGGCCGCGGCCGGGATCCCGCTCGAGGTGACCGGTGCGCTGCTGGTGGCGTGGGATGCCGAGCAGCTCGCCACGCTCAGCGACCTGGCCGAGCGCTCGAAAGCCAACGGGTACACCGCCATCCGTCACGTTACGCCCGACGAGCTGCACCGGCGTGAGCCCCACCTCGGCCCGGGTGCCCGCGGCGCGTTCGCGATCCCCGACGAGGGCATCATCTGTCCCTTCACCACCTCGCTGGCGTTCGCCACCGAGGCGGTCAGCAACGGGGTCCGGCTGCGGCTGTCGTCCCCGGTGACGGGAGTTCAGCTGCTGGACGGCACGCACGTGCTGCGGGTGCCCGGCGGGGAGGTGACCGCCCGGTGGACAGTCAACGCGGCCGGGCTGCATTCAGACACCGTGGACCACATGTTCGGACACCAGCGGTTCACCATCAGGCCACGCCGTGGCGAGCTGATCGTGTTCGACAAGCTCGCCCGCCCGCTGGTCAACAGCGTGCTGCTGCCGGTACCTAGTTCAGCCGGGAAGGGCGTGCTCGTCGCGCCGACCGTGTTCGGCAATGTGTTGCTCGGGCCCACCGCCGAGGACATCAGCGACCGCAGCGCGACGCAGTCGACCCAGAGCGGCGTAGCGGGCCTGCTGGCCAAGGGCAGCCGGATCGTGCCCGAACTCCTCGACGAGGAGGTCACCTCCGTCTACGTCGGGCTGCGCGCCGCCACCGAGCACGCCGACTACCAGCTGGCCTGCTACCCGGACCAGCGCTATATCTGCGTGGGCGGAATCCGGTCCACCGGGCTGTCAGCGAGCATGGGCATTGCCGCCTACGTAGCGGATCTGCTGGCCGACTCTGGCCTCGGGCTGCACCGCACCGCGCATCATCGCCAGGCCCACATGCCTCCCATCGGAGAAGCCACGCTGCGCCCATACCAGGACGAGGACGCAATTTCGGCCGACCCGGCCTACGGGCAGGTGGTGTGTTTCTGCGAACGCGTTACCCGCGGCGAGATCCTGGCCGCAGCGGCAGCCCCCCTCCCCGCGCGCACCATCGACGGCCTCCGCCGCCGGACCCGCGCCATGCTGGGCCGCTGCCAGGGCTTCTACTGCGGTGCGCACATCACCGCGCTCCTGGCCGAGGCGGCCGGCACCCCCGCGGAGCAGCTCCTGCACCTCGGCGGCACCGCACCTGCCCCAGCGCCGCGCAGCCTGAATCCCATTCCGGACAGGGCGGCCAGATGAGGAAAGAACAAGCCGATGTCGTCATCATCGGAGCCGGTCCAGCCGGGCTCGCAGCGGCCACCGAACTACGACGGCACGGGCCGAGCCGGGTGGTGGTTCTCGACCGGGAAGCCTCCCCCGGAGGCATCCCCAGGCACAGTCACCACGCCGGTTACGGCCTGCGTGATCTGCACCGCGTGCTAACCGGGCCGGCCTACGCCCAGCATTACACCCAGCTCGCCACCGGCGCGGGTGCCGAGATCCGCACCGGCACGGCGGTAACACATTGGGAATCCCACCGCGTGCTCGCCAGCACCAGCCCGGACGGGCTGGCCGAGTGGCACGCCCGGGCGGTGCTGCTCGCCACCGGATGCAGGGAACGGCCACGTGCGGCGGAACTGGTGCCTGGGGACCGGCCCGCTGGAGTGCTCACCACCGGAGCGCTTCAGCAACTGGCGGGTGTGCATCAGCTGCCAGTCGGGCGCTGCGCGGTCGTGGTGGGCGCCGAGCACGTCAGCTTCTCCGCCGTGCACACCCTCGCCGCGCACGGCGTTACCGTCGCCGCGGTGGTGACCCGGTATCCACGGCCGCAGACCTACCGCACGCTCCAGGCCGTCACCGCGGGCCGGCACCGGGTCCCGATCTTCACCAGCACCGAGGTGAGCGACATCTGCGGCGCCCGGCGGGTCGAGCGTGTCACGCTGCGGAACAGCCGCAGCGGCACGACGCGGGATATTGAATGCGACACGATCGTGTTCACCGGAGACTGGATTCCCGATCATGAACTCGCCCGCACTGCCGGCCTCGACATGGACCACGGAACACGCGGGCCCTGCGTCGATCAGGTCATGCGCACCTCACAACCGGGTGTGTTCGCGGCCGGGAATCTGACCCACCCAGCCGAGACGGCCGACGTGGCCGCGCTGGCCGGGCGCCACGCCGCCGGCGCGATCACCGCCTACCTGAGCGGAGAGTCCTGGCCCACCACCTGGACACCAGTCGCGTGCGCCGACCCGCTCCGCTGGATATGGCCGCCACGGCTGAGTGCGGGCACCAGTCCCCCGCCACGCGGACGCCTCATCGCGCGGGCTCTCAGCTTCTGCGGCCCCGGTCACCTCGAAATCACCCAGAACGGCCAGCTGCTCTACCGCGAGCGCAAGCGCCGCCTGGTCCCGAACCAGAGCATCACCCTGCAGGCAGGATGGCTGCCACGTGTCGCGCCAGCCGCGGGCCCGGTTTCAGTGCACTGGTCACCAGGCTGACCAGGGCTAAGGAAGTAACGGAAGCTTCTGAATGGCTAGAGGTGTGACTGATGAAGTGCGTGAGTTTGGTGTTCGCCCTTTAAAGATAGAGGGGCTAAAGTTACTCGATCGGCCTAGCGCAAATGAATTTCCGCATCGAGCTGGCAGAGCACAGTGTGCCGTGATAGTTAAGGGCATCACGGAGCCTTCCGTCACAAAGGCGGCATATTACTCCAACAGCGCAAAGTGCTGCTAGGAGTGTTAGGTACCTTGCCTAAGCGGGCTTTCGTCCCTTTGACCTCGGGCCCGGTGCCTGCCATCTAGTGGTGATGTCCCGGTGCGCCCGGCCGGGTGTATCAAAGTCGTACACCGCGATCTCCAAAGTAAGAGATCGCGGCGTTCCTGCCAGCGACAAAGAGGCTAGCCGTGTGGCGACCAGCCTGGCGAGGGGAGACCCAAATGGCTAACCCGCCCGTGGAGGGCGACTCCGCAGATGCTGCCGTGGCCGGAGTCACCGGAACCAACACTGCGAACCAGGAATTTACGGGCGGCCCGCCGCATGGGCATCAGCCTCCGCAGCTGGGGCCAGCGCCTGTGGGGGTCCAAGGGACGAGCACCGGCACCGGCGGCATCGGAGTATCTGGTGTCAGCGTCACGGGCAGCGGCGTCGCCGGTCAGAGCAGCTCCAAGAATGGTGTTGCGGGCACCAGTGGGTCCGGTGTCGGCGTCATTGGGCAGAGCGACTCCAACTGGGGCGTCGGCGGCGGCAGCACGTCCGGCGCTGGCGTCGTCGGCAACAGCGACTCCGGCTCTGGCGTCGTCGGCGCTAGCGGGACAGGCGCTGGCGTCGTCGGCACCAGCGGACTAGGCGCTTATGTCACCGGCAACAGCGAGTCCGTCGCTGGTGTCGTCGGAAGTAGCGACTCGGTCGCTGGTGTCACCGGCACCAGCAACTCCGGCTCTGGCGTCACCGGCACCAGCAACTCCGGCTCTGGCGTCACCGGCACCAGCAACTCCGGCGTCGGCGTCAGGGGAACCAGCACCTCCAGCTGGGGCACCAGCGGCATCAGCCAGTCCGGTCCCGGCGTCGTCGGCGTCAGCCAGTCCGGTTTCGGCGGCCTGTTCGAGAGCACCTCCAGCTCGGGCGTCGCCAGCGCCAGCCAGTCCGCTGATGGCATCTACGGCTCAAGCTCCTCCGGTTACGGCGTCCACGGCTTGAGCCAAACTGGCCTCGCTGGCTACTTCGAAGGCAACCTCACCGCTACAGGCGTACTGACTGGCGGGACACCCAAGCCAGTCCCCAACACGCCAGCTCCTGCCCCTGGCACGCCAACAGCATTCGCGTATACCGTGAGCGAGCAAGACCTTTATCCTCCAGTTAACACAGGCCAAGGTCTGGTTTACGAATTCACTGTATCCAGTTTCATACTGGACCACCCCAGCATCAACGGTATCCCGAATGCGGTTATCTTCATTACTCAGGTTTCGACACAGGCACCTCAGCAGAATGCTCCGCCCGGCAGTTCCATTTATACGAATCAGACGCCATCGCCCTGGGGAGTTATGTACGGAGTCCAGCCAACCGGAACTCAGTATCAGCAATCCAGTGGTCAGAATGTTCCTATCAATGGTGTAACCGATAAATGGGCGGTGGTTTTCCCGGAGAACCTTGGCATTGACATGAACGGAGCGACTGACAACAATCTTCCTCCTGGCTGGCCGCTTTGGCCCATCGGCCAGCAATTCCACGTCTGGGTAATGTATACGTGAATCACGCCTGTCGGGCATTGATAATGTCATCGACGATGACGGGCGCAGCGGTGGACCGCAGCTACACGGGCCCTTTCTTTACCATCGAGAGGCAGCGAGGTCGATGAGGGTCATTGACGCAGCTCAACAGACTGATGAGGGTCAGGCGGGTCGGCTGGGTTCGCAGCGGTTGCTGCACTTGGCTGCTGCACTTGGTCGTGCAGCTTGACGCTTAACGGTCAAGTGTAGGTCCTTGTGGCAAGAGGTACTTCAAGACGCCAGGCGTGCTTCTAGCCCTCGCCAGGAAGCAGCGTCTAGACGCGCTGAAGTGGTATCTCGGCTTGCACATCGGCGGTAAGGCGGCTGTAGGCCTCCTGCAGCTTGTCGATGACGGCGTCAGAGTCCCAGAGCCGGATTTCAAAAACAGCCGCCGTGCCTCCTGACGCAACCTCCTCCCGTCCTCCCACGACCGGGCCCGCACCGTCATCAACGAGCGGTTCGCATCTTTCAAGATCACGGAACAGTGACGGAACAGCACACGGCGCGCCCGCTGGCCGCTGAGGTGTTCGCTACCACCGGCCCAGCACAGGACGATCGCGATGGCAGAGCGGGCGACCGCGCAGTTCCTGGGCGACATCTACGGGGCGCTGGCCGCCATGTTGGGTCTGTCAAACGACAGCCCCGCCATGTTCGGGCCCCGCTGGTGGCCTTGGCCGGTCCCGGGCCGGGTGGGCTCCGGTTCCGGCTGCCCGCGGTCGAGTTCAGCGGCCATCGCCATCAGCTGCTGGCGCAGCCATTGGTGAGCCGGGTCGGCCTCGGCGTGGGCATTCCAGAGCATGAGCTGATTGATGGGGAGCAGCGGTATGGGTGGTTCTAGCAGGCGACGGCTGGTCTGATGGGCCATGGTACGGGCGAGTCGCTCGTGCAGGAGGGCGATCATGCGGGTGTTGGTGAGCAGGATCGGGGCGACCGGATCTGGAACGAGGAAGGCCCGGTGCGCCACCTGGTCAGCCGGCTGGGCGACCCGGCGGCGCTGCGGGCTTGTTACGGGGCCGGGCCGTGCGGCTTCGGGCTGCACCGGTTACTGGCCTTGATGGGGGTGGCCTGTGACGTGGTCGCGCCGTCCCTGATCCCGCGCCGCGCCGGTGACCGGGTGAAGACCGATAGACGCGACGTGAGTCGTCTAGCCCGGTTGCACCGGGCGGGGGAGCTAACGCGGGTCCGGATCTGCAGAGCCCTTGACGTGCCGCTTCATATGAGTGAGCAACTTCAGCCTTCAAGAACTGCGAAAACCCTGGCCAAAGGTCTGCGATGACGCTTGGAGCCGTTTCGTGGCCCAACCCAGGTCTCAGTGACCGGGTTGCGGCTAGGTCTGGTTGAGCCGCTGGACCAGCCCGGCGAGCGGGTTCATGGCTGCTGGGCTAGTGGCTTAGGCCCCAGGCGAGGAAGGACAGGTGGGGCATGACCAGGGTGTGCGGGTCATCGAGGTGGCTGCGGACCGCGCGGTCCAGCGCGTCGAGCTCGCCCTGGTCGGCCAGGCCCTGGCTGACGATCGTTGGGTGGAGGCTGCGTACCAGGTCAGGACCGATCGTGCGGCGGGAGTCGCCGGGCTGGCACACGCGTGCCCGTGCCTCGATGCCGATGTCGTGCAGCCCGGCCTGCCGGTACAGTTCGGCTAGGCGGCGGCCGATGAGCAGGTCGGCGCCGTGCCGGCCGAAGGCGGCGCGGAACAGCTCCCACATCCGGGTATAGGCGGGGTGGGCTGGGTAGCACAGGGCGCCCTCCACGTCCGGCTCCAGGCTGGCGACCCAACCGCCGGGCCTGGCCAGCCGCACCATCTCGGCGAGCACTTCGGCGGGTTCGGGCACGGTCACCAGCAGGGTGCGGACGTGCACCAGGTCAAATGATCCTGGTGGCAGGCCGGTGCGCCGGGCGTCAGCCGCTACGATATGCACGCTGGCGAGTCCTCGTTGTGCGATGAACTGCCTGGCCATGGCGACGTGGCCGGGGTCTGCGTCCAGCCCGGTGACACGCCCGCCGGGTGCGACCCGTTCGGCGAGCAGATCCAGGATTCCGCGCGGGCCGCAGCCGAGATCGATCGCGTCCTGGCCTGGCCTGAGGTCCACCCGGTCGAGCAGCGCGGCGCTGTCGGGCCCTAGTTCCTCGGACTGGCGCTGCAGCCGTGCGGTTTCCCCCGGGTCGCGGCCCAGGGCATAGACATCGGTCGGGGACGGCTGCGCCGTGGTGGTCGTAGCCTTTTTCATGTCACTGTGCTCTCTTGGCCGGTCCGGGAATGGGCGGGTAGCGGCCGGCGGCCCGCGAGCTCACCGCGGTCATGAACAGCGTCGGCTGGGCGGCCGGCCAGGCGCCGGCTTCGGCCCGTGCCGCCGGCGTTTGCCCGTTCTGCCCGACCCCGTTCACCACCGGAACGGGGATCTTCGGCTGGCTGCGTCCGGTGTCGCCGGGCGCCAGGCTGGCCGTCACACTCGCGACCTCACCGCATCTGGGACACGCCGCCGCGCCGCCACCGAATGAGAAGCAGTAACCGCAAAAGCACGCAACGTCGATCATCACCGGCACCTTCTTTCTCTTTTTCTGTGCGCCCGCTGCCGTGCAGCCATACCGGCCGGTGACGGCAGCGGAACCGGCGCACTCTTTAGTGCTATGGAGCGGCCACCCGCCGTCCTGATTCAGCAGCGTCGGCAGGGGCTGCCCTATATCTCTGCGGCGCGCGCCTGGCTCGACTATCCCCGCCCGCCATGTGACTGGGCGTGTGAGAGCTCCGGGGATGAGGCGCGGGGATGCGGCCTGGCCGAGCCGGAAGGGCTGCCTGGTCACACGAGGTTTCACATAGCGGTGGGGGGATGGTCGGCTTGTCGGCAGGCCAACGTCGAAGGAGAGTCCCGAAATGCGAATGGTTACGGTGAAGGTAATCGAGGGCGTGTTCACGCCGGAGCAGAAGCGCGAGATGATCAGCAAGATCACCGGCACGATGGTCGAGATCGGGGGCGAGAACCTGCGGCCAGCTAACTGGGTCCTCGTCGAGGAGGTCCGCAGTGGTGACTGGGGAATCGCCGGCAACGGCCTGTCCACGGCCGACGTGCACGCCTTGCAGCGGCGGCCGGCGGCCGCCGCTGCGGGCTGAGGCCCGCCGACGATGAGCGTGCGGGTGCGGCTGCTCGGCCATCCACGTTTCGACGACGGCCCCGGGCAGCCGCGCCAGCCGCCGCGCGGGCAGAAGTCCTGGGCGCTGCTCGGCCGGGTCGCGCTAGCCGGCCGGCCGATGACCAGGAGCGAGCTGGCGGCGGAGTTGTTCGGCGAGGCGGACGACCCGCTCGGGGCGCTGCGCTGGTGCCTGGCCGATCTGCGGCGCAGTTGCCAGGACCCGCAGTTGCTGCGCGGCGATCCGGTGACGCTGGCCGCCGGCGCGCTATGGCTTGACGTGCTGGCCCTGCGGGACGGTTCCCTGCCCGCGGCCGACATCGGCGGGGAGTTCCTGGCGGGGGTGGAGCCGCGGAACTGCCCCGCCTTCGGCATGTGGCTGATGACGGCCCGCGGCCGGTGCGCGGCCCGGTCGATGGAGGAGCTTCGCCAGGCGGCGCTGCGCCTGCTCACCGCGGGCGACGCCGACGCCGCCGCCGGGCTGGCCGGGCGGGCGGCGGCCCTGGATCCGCTGGACGAGGGCGCCCAGGAACTGTTCCTGCGTGCGCTGGTGGCGGCCGGCCATCCGGCCCGCGCGGCGGTCCATCTCGCGACGTGCGAGGGGGTGTTCGCCAAGGAGGGCATTACCGCGTCCCCGGCGCTGCGGGCAGCCGCGCTGACGCCGCCGTCAACGCCGGCGGCCGGCCTGCTGCGGGCCGGTGCCGTCGCCCGGTCGCTGCTGCGCGCCGGGACCGCGGCCCTGGACGCGGGATCCCCGGACGCCGGCGTCGAGACGCTGCGGCGGGCCGCCGAGGAAGCCGATCGGGCCAAGGACCCGCTGTTGCACGCGGATGTGCTACGGACACTGGGCGCCGCGCTGGTGCATTCGGTCCGCGGCTTCGACGGCGAGGGAGCCGTGGTACTGCACCGCGCGCTGGCCGCCGCCCGGGCCGCGGGCAGCCAGCACCTGGCCGCTGACATCCTGCGGGAACTGGCGTTCGTGGATGTGCAGGCCGGGCGGCACACATCCGCGGCCCGCGCGCTGACCGAGGCGGCGGCGCTGACCGAAGCCACCGGTGACCCGATGCTGAGTGCCAGGAACCTGGCCATCGGCGGCATAAACGAGGCGGACCTGGGTCATCATGACACAGCGTGCACGCTGCTCGCCGCATCCGCGCAGACCGCACGATCGGCGGGCAGCCACCGTCAGGAGGCCTGGTCAGCCGGCGTCATGGCACGCTCGCTCCTGTTCGCAGGGCACCTTGACCAGGCCCGCGAGGCGGCAGAGCGCAGCGCCGAGCTCTGCGAGCGGGACCGCTGGAATGCCTTCCTGCCCTGGCCGCAGGCGCTGCGGGCACACTGCCTGATCGAAGCCGGGCAGCAGGGCCAGGCGATCGACGACGCGGAGCAGGCGTTCGCGCTGGCCTGCCAGCTCGGTGATCCCTGCTGGGAGGGCATGACCGGGCGAGCCCTGGCGCTGCTGGCCATGCACGCGGGCGACCCGGCCGCGGCGCAGCGGTGGATCACCGATGCCCGGCGGCGCTGTGACCGGGTGACCGACCGTTACGTCTGGGTGTCCGGTTTCATCGGGCTCGCCCAGCTGGAGATCGCCGCCCGCCGGCAGCCGGACCTGGTGATACCGCTAGCCCGCGCCCTGTACCAGGACGCACTGCGCACCGACCTGCCCGAGTTCATCGCGTGGGCACTGATCTATCAGGCCGAGGCGGGAGAGCCGACCGGGCTGCCACTGGCCCAGGCGATCGCCGAGCAGGTCACCAACCCCGCATTGCGGGCTCGGGCCGAGGCCCTCGGCGGCTGACCCACAGTGACCGGTCCCGGGCCTCTTCCGGCCAGGAAGGCCGATCCGCGTCGTGGCCAGGGCCCGGGGTCAGGATCTGGCCCAACTCGAAACTGGGGGCTGACAAGCAGGCGCATAAATTCCTGATCTGTATTACAGAATTAGTACGCATTGGTCTCGTCCTGGCCGTGCATAACGGATCTCGCGCTCTGGCCGTAGACCAGCGCCGGGGACAGCAGCCCGCGCCGCCGCTACGGCCACCCCATGAGCCAGCCCACTGAGACTCAGCACCGGGTCGCACCGGCACCCGTTCTCGGCATTCTGACCAGGGCAATCGCATACCTAGTGGCGCTAGGAGTCAGCACCGATTCAGCACCCGGCCCGGAAACGACAGGAAACAACCGGCATCAACCGGATAATCTGGACAGGAGAGCGGGCCGTCAGACTCGTGGGTCCGGCGGCCTGCTTCATGCGAGATAGGTTCGAGAAACCGCAGGTCAGCGTTCTGAGGTCAGCCCTTGAGGAGCTGCCGGGCCATGACGACGCGCTGGATCTGGTTGGTGCCCTCGTAGATCTGGGTGTTGTCGGGCGTGGCAGCTGCGAGCAGGACGCCTGTTCGGAATCATGTCCTTAACCTGTAGGCAGAGTGCTGAGCATCGATGGCCGCTTTTCACCGTCTTTCCGGCTCTCACGGAACAGAGACGGAACACGACCACATCGGGGGGCCAGTTCTCCCCAGGAACCAGGCACAGGCTGGAGTCGGCGGGTCGCTGGGTTATGAGCCATACAACGGCCGTCTCAGCCGTCCCGGGCGGTCTCCAGCCACGGCGTTGACCACGGCAGACTGGGTGGCCAGGAGCCATGGTCACAGGCTGTGTCTCCCCTGTTTCGAGCTGTCGCGTCGTGTCTCGTACACAAATCCGTCCACAAGACTGGTTCCTGACCTGACCCTATGGGGGACCGGGCGTGAGGCCGGACCCCCTTTCCTGCTCAGCCCGGCAGCGTGATGCTCCGGGTGAAAGACGAGCTCGGAAAGGAGGCCGGCAATGTCTGTCTACGTCGGGAT